>Ga0209017_10000087_pt1 | contig 87435 bp, 67 predicted proteins | sample YNPBryunderm2012_FD_185812 | JGI IMG/M metagenome (GOLD analysis project Ga0209017, IMG submission 185812) | Anoxygenic and chlorotrophic microbial mat microbial communities from Yellowstone National Park, USA - YNP Bryant MS undermat 2012... ... | reverse complement strand
ACAAGGGACAATAATGATTGCCGGTCAGGGACTTCCCAATCGCCGCTGGAACCCCGGAAAACCTGGTACACCCAGAGAAAGTGACGGAGTGTCTGACCACTCCCTGATGTTCCGGGACAGTCGCCTGCCGCTTGGTATTCCGGGGTGGTCAGCTACCGCGCGGGTAAGTAATTGAAAAGCCTAACCCTCCCCGGTGAAGGCCCAAAGGAGATCAGAGGACCATGGGAAGGTACAGATAGTGACCCCTCGCCGCTCATCTGCACGTTTCTGGCGTGGCCAAGGCATTCCGACCGAACGGTAGAAAGTGTGACACATTGAGTCCTAGTCGGGGTGACAGGATTTGAACCTGCGACTTCGTGGTCCCAAACCACGCGCTCTAGCCAGGCTGAGCTACACCCCGATCTTCCGCTCCGCGGAATCTCCTCCGGCCGAAGCCAATCCACCACCATAACCAGTTTTCGGTCATATTGTAGGCAATTACAGGAAAAAATAAAGAGCAGGTATCGGCAACGTTGATCCCCTAGAACAGTGCGATGTTCCCGAAGTGGGGTGAAATTGCTACCGGGTGTTGTTCTGGGACTTCCCGCGATCCCATCCCCATCCTGCCCAGCTTTTTCCCACGAAATCGTCCTGCTGAGAAGTTTCACCTGGTCGGATATCGTTTATACGCGATCAGGCGGCTATACGGCTCCAGCGATAGTTTATACCGCTTGACATGGTCAGGTCTCGAGCAACATCCTGTTGATATGGTCCGGTTTCGTGTAAGATCCTGCATTCATCATCAAAGCCCTAGGCAGCGCCGCAAGGTAACCAAGTCCTCATCGCCATACCTGAGCAGGTTTTCACCATAAACATGCCTGCTCCCCAGCGCGAAACCCGCTCACGCAACTCAGTAGTGGAAGGACGCCTACTCAATGAGTAAGGAGTCGAGGAAGGCCCGGGCAGAATGACTGGTGACGAATTGCTGTGAACCCAGCACCATGATCTGATACAAACGCTGCTTGTCCAGTATGTAGCGACACACCATGTGTTTATCGTCCTTACGCCAGGTGACTTCCCGACCGGGAAGTTGCTTGTCTCCATAACCAATTTTTTTCCACTGGATTGTGGGATGATCGCGGATAAGCCCCTCGAGAACGCCCTGAAGGACCGTGTCCGGATCCTGAGGGACGGCAGGTAATGCGGCATAACCGAAAAGGAAAACGTCTCCTTCGGCAGTCGCGTAAGTGGCCATCTGCAGCGTGATAGAACCATCCCGACTGCGGAGCGTCCGTTTGGATTGTCGCGGTTTATCCGGAAACCGTACCGCCGCTTTACCATCGGAGGTGAGAAAACGATAGTACTTCTCAGGAAATTGAGGAACGGAAGTAAAGGATTTTGTTTTCGAGTCGATAGGAATAGTGATCAGCACTGTGCCTAGCATTACTATGGAAAAATCCAGCAAAGATATCATTGCGTCACCTCAAAGGCTTGGATGAAGCGATCGGCAGATGGGGAAGTCACCACCTCCTGGCTTCCGCGAACCGATATTTGATACAGCCTTGCTCCCGCGATGACGATCCGATGGCGAATGAATCCATCTGGCGTTTCGATGAGCAGGTCCCTTGTAGGGTGTTTTTCGTATCCGATCACCAATTCTTTTTCTTCCAGTATTTTACCGCGTGGCCCTTTGACCGCATCACGTACCCGATCCATGCGGGTACGAACAGGTTGCCTGGCCACTTCCGCGGGAGCATCGGCATAACTGACGAGAAACACGGTCCCCCCACGCAATTCGACAGAATCGATCACCACCTTGATCTTCTCGCCGTTCTGGTCCCCGGTGGGAATTTCCACTTCCTCAGTTTTCACCGGACCGGGAAATATCGCCTTATAACGCCCCGCACCCGAGGCAAAGGGAAGAAACTCGGGCACCTGAGCCACCAGGCGTAAAGCGCCTGATTCCCCAAGCCCCAATACCCCCCCAAAGATCAATATCCCCACTAGCTGGGCTACGATCGTACACTTCCTGCCTGAATTTTTCCTGCGCATGGTCCTGCCCTCTGTCTTCAGATCGTTTACTCCTGGACAACACTCTCGAAGCCCCAATTCCCAACCCGTCATACGCTCAAAATTCCGTCTCCCCCGTTTCCGAAGCAATCGATTTCGACCAACCTCCGAGGTTTGGTGCCGTGAAACGGAAAAAGTAAGCTCAACGACCCAACCTACGGTTACGGTATGGTGCGGACACCATAGCGGATCGGTACCATTACTGCAAGGCAAAGGATTTATGTCCCCTGGAACCTTAGCAATCGAGGAATAGTGGTGTCACAGAAAACTTCACGGAAAGCACGCAACGGGGAGAACCGGAGTGGCAGTCCGAGGCCTTACGGAGGCTCGGACCAGAAGATGCTTTGGTTGATTTGGTTCGATTTGGAGCCAACAGAGTTGGAGTTATCGACTATAATGTTTTGAGCAGCATCCATTGACGCAAAAAATCGAGGACCAATCATGGCTGGAGTCAATCCATACATCAGCAAAGCACCTACACAACGTCCCACACGCCCCTACACCGTGACTTTCATCGATGAGGAAACAGGTAAGACCACGACTTATCGAATGGACCCCTCCACGTTTCCGTTTGGTAAGATTGGTCAGGATGGAAGTTTGCTTGCGATCGCAGAAGAAGCAGGTGTGGAAATCAATCACTCCTGCGGCGGGGTGTGCGCTTGTGCCACCTGTCACGTTTATGTAACCCAAGGATTGGAATCTTGTCCACCTCCAACGGAAGATGAAGAAGATATGCTGGACGAAGCACCAGCGTTAACCCCGGAATCCCGTTTGAGTTGCCAATGTGTTCCGAACGGCAGTTGCGATGTCGTCGTCGTCATCCCCCGCTGGAACCGTAATCTGGTCAAAGAAGGACACTAACGGTTCGACACGACACTCGATAACTCCCAAAATTCAGGCAGATCACTATCGTTACTTCCCAGACGTTGCATTGCGGATGACGCATTTGCCAAGACATGCCTTGGGAAATACGTCTGCTGTGAACGTGGAATTGTGTCTGCCGGCAAAAAGAGGAATCAGCGATCCAACACCGGGAGCTTGGGATAAGTCAACTCGTTCCGTACCTCATAGACACCGGGTGTGAGGCTGACCAGGTTGGCGATGCGGCGGGCTTCCTCTTCATCCGCCACGGTGCCCCGTAAGATGACCATGCGTCCTGACACAGTAGCTTGGATACTCCCAGGATTGGAGATATTGGTACTCCGCTGTAAGAGGTTTTGAATCTGCTGCTGGAGTTGCGGAGCTGGTGTAGTCTGAGAGGAAAAACGAGCCACCATCATGTAGCTATTTCCGGTCTGCTGGGGGATAACCACCCCGCTCTGGAGGTTGGTAGTTCCCAAACCGCCCAGCCCTCCAAAACCACCAGTCCCTATGCCCCCAATGCCCCCTCCCCGTCCGCCGCCCATCGTTCCTCCCCGGCTGCTCCCGATACTTCCCCCTCGGCTACTTCCGGTACTGCCCGCGAAGCCTATGCTTCCCCCTCCCAACCCGCCATTGGCGCCGAAAGTCGGTTGACCAAAACCTCCAGGTGCACCTGCAGTGCCGCCGGTAGAGCGATTGTTCTGAGCGGAGCCCTGGTAAAAAACGTTACTGAAGTAGGGAGCCAGGAAATTACTACTGCTGACCCCCGTGCTGGCACCTGTGGTCGTTGTAGGAGGGGCAATCGTCGGAGCCTGCATAAGTTGCTGGAGCTGAAAAGTGCTGCTATTACCCGTTCCTAAGCCACCGCCACCCAGACCACCACCGCTTCCAAGCCCTCCGGTACCCAGACCAGCTGTTCCGCTACTAAGCCCACCCGTTCCCGTTCCAGTACCGGCCCCCAAACCACCCGTGCCGATCCCTCCTGTTTGTTGAGCGGCCACTTCCCCGCCGAGCAGGCCGATCAGTATTCCCGCCAGAGTCGATCGAACAGTCTGGGTCATGGCCATATTCCCCTGACGTATGGAGGTAAGCCGGCTCGCTTCCCGGCCTCACATCAAATCGTTGGGAAATGCTAACACAACTGGGACTATCGTCAGTATCGACTCCCGCGTGAAAACAGTCCAGAGTACTTTCCCGGAAAAATCGATGAGAAAAAACAGATCCAGCAGGGATTGGCTGATGGAACGAAGGTTTTTAGCCTAGCAGGGAAACGAGGCTTACTGGTGAGGAGACAAGCATCAGGAGAAGTTGCTATGCAATTGGGCTTTGTATCAGCGATACTGCCAGATTTATCTTTGGAGGAAGTGCTGGCCTTTGCGGCGGAAGAAGGATTCGCCTGCGTTGAATTGATGTGCTGGCCAGTGGGCAAGGCGGAACGACGTTATGCAGGGGTCACTCATCTCGATGTCGCTCAGTTTGGGGAGGAGTTGGCCAGCCATGTCCGCGACCTGGTGCGCATTCACGGAGTACAGATCTCAGGACTCGGGTACTATCCCAACCCCTTGGATCCGGACTTGGAACAGCGTCGACGTGTCGTAGAGCATCTGCGCAAGGTTATCCGGGCCGCACCCCAGGTGGGCGTACAGGTGGTCAACACTTTTATTGGTCGAGACCCCCACAAAACCGTGGCCGAGAACCTGCAATTGGTGCGGGAGGTCTGGCCACCGATCGTGGCAGAGGCTCAAACCGCCGGTGTACGCCTGGGTATCGAACACTGCCCGATGCTCTTCAGCGACGATCAGTGGCCTGGAGGTTGGAACATAGCATCCACTCCCACCATCTGGCGGGAACTGTTCACATTCTTCGATTCATTGGCACCCGGTGTTGTTGGCCTGAATTTCGATCCTTCTCACCTGGTCTGGCAGGGGATCGACACGGTACGTGCTATCCGGGAGTTTGGTCCCCGCATTGTTCATGTCCACGCGAAGGATGAAAGGATCGATCGGGATCGACTTTACGAAGTGGGCATCTACGGCTACAAGTGGCATATCCCCAAACTGCCAGGATTAGGAGATGTGGCGTGGGGACCTTTCTTCGCTGCTTTGACTGATGTGGGTTATCGCGGTCCGGTTTGTATCGAAGTGGAAGATCGGGCTTACGAGAGTTCTCTGGAAGACCGCAAACGGGCTCTGCGGCAAAGTCGAAGATTCCTCCTCTCCTTTTTCGGCTAAACTGGGGGCAGGAACAACTCAAGTCGTGACTTCCCCTTGTCTATCGGATTGTGAATAGTTCAGGCGCGCCCAGAGGTAAACTCTAAGGATAACGGATAGTTCCGATGCTCTCCGAAGAAATCGTCCAAGGGAGGAACATCACCTAAGGGAGGACTTGACTGATCGATGCTCCGCAGGTTGCTGTATATAACAGTGTCAAGTTGCTGCATATGAAAGTGGCTAGTCATGAGTGATCCCCAGTACCTCTGGGTTGCGCTGAGGATGATATTGCAGACTTCGCCAGATGTTTACCGCCCAAGCAGGATCCGAACTATCCTGCATGTAGACGTTGCACAGGACCAGCTGTTCGGAGGCCACGGCCACACCCATCAGCCGCCAGAGAGTGCGTCCATCTTCTTCGACCTGTCCAAAGACGGCAAAGCGGTCAGGCCCGCAAGCAGGTTCACCCAGGATTTCTTCCCCTTCACCGAGAAGAGTTTGTCGGCCGAAATCAAGTAGTTCTTGGGTACTTCGGACTTTACCATTACCACGGTGGAAGGCCAGGCGTCGGAACCAGATGGCCCGATGGCGATTCCAGGCCGTCCAGTTTCGCTCCTCATCCCATTCCCAGAGAAAGTCGCCGGGAACTTGTATGCGCCAACCACCATCCAGGCGCACCCAAACCGGATACCGACGATACCCCAAGGGGGGCTGACAGGGATTGGGTACAGGCCCCGCACGCCTCCACAATTGAATGCTCAGATCACGATCATCGGGAGTCACACAGAAATGTTCATCGGCGGCATCCTGGTGAATGTGCTCCAGTACCTCCAGCCACTCCGCCCACGGCAATTCCGCAGCTGGGTCCCATTGAAAAGCGGTGGCAAGATCCGCGGCAATCTGATCGGTCTTTTCTCCTTCGCTTTCCGTCAGTGGTGGGCGCCAGGGATAATGACACCATAAGTTCACCAAAGCTCGGTTCCGATAGAAGCCGGCTTGGTCGTCGGCATCCCACCACGGGAAAAAATCCGTTCCCGCGTCGGGATGCTGGAGAACGTACTCCTGCCACTGCCGGTCGCGGGGCCCCAGCGGTGTCAGTACCTCTGCAGGATAGGTGTACTCACAATCACCCGACAACCCCAGGGTATGGGGACGTCCCTGACATTGCCCTTTCAGCCAATTCAGGAATGCCAACTCGAGGGCCTGGCGATCCTGTCGCAGGAAATAGCCGGTATCATCACGGCATTCGTCCAAAATCCAGGAAAAGGAAAACTCCTGGGCCAGCGTACGTAGGAGTTGACATGACCAGATGTGATAACCTGGCCCGGTGGGTGTAGTGATAGCGAAGGCTCGCACACGTCCGTCGGTGTCGAGTCGTATCTCGATCGGCTCCGCAGCGGGATGGACGAAAACACGCAGAATCGGGCGCTCCTCTGCATCACGACCCAGTTGGGTGTCCAGAACCACATCCCCTAACTCTTCGCACCAGACCGCGACTTGCGTCAGCCACTCCCGCACCGCTTCTAACGCTAAGGGAGTCCGGTTTTTCCGACAGACCACCCCGTGCAAGGTCAACGTGATACCCATAGGTGGGGACACCCTCGTCGATTCATCACTCGCAAGCTGTGTCGCAGTCAGCGTCCTACCCGCTTCAGTTCGGGAGAGATTCCGCCGTCGATTCTACATACTACCCTGTCCTGGCGGCGAGCGGTGGCTTGCGCCTGCCCACGTTTCGCGATGCACTCAATTTCCGAGCCCGCCCTCCATCCCGCGGAAAAAACACGACCGCTTCCGGTCAACCCCGTCCTCCCTACAATGCACCACACCCGGAAATATCATCGATCCAGTTACGGAAGGAACATCCCGACGACCATGTACTGAAGGAAGACTGTGGTGACCATGACTGCCCCTGCTTCAATTGCTACTCCCTATCGCCTGGTAGTCGGCCTAGAGGTGCATGTTCAACTCCTGACACGCACGAAGCTATTTTGCGGCTGTCGCAATCAGTTCGGGCTTCCTCCCAACTCGGCGACCTGTCCCGTATGTCTGGGTCTGCCAGGAGCGTTACCCGTGATGAACGAGCAGGCCTTCCGCCTGGCTCTACGCGCCGCATTAGCGCTCAACTGCACCATCGCTTGCCATCCCCATCATCCCCCCGGCTTTACTAAATGGGATCGCAAGAACTACTATTACCCCGATCTGCCCAAAAATTACCAGATCAGTCAATATGACCTGCCTTTCAGTCATGATGGCTGGCTGGAAATCAATGTGGCAGCCGATCCCAAAAAGGAGTACGTCCCCAAACGCATCGGCATCATTCGAGTCCATCTGGAAGAGGATGCGGGCAAAAATCTTCATGATGAGACAGGGCGGGGAGGTGACTCCTTGGTCGATCTCAATCGAGCAGGTACTCCCCTGCTGGAAATTGTCACCCATCCCCACATGAACTCTCCCGAAGAAGCTATTGCCTTTTTGGAGGAAATCCGCTTGCTCCTGCGCGAAGTGGGTGTCTCCGATTGCGAGATGCAGGAAGGATCCCTCCGGTGCGATGCCAATGTCAACATCCACATTCCGGTGGAAACGGAACCCGCAGGATACGTAGCGACTCCGATTGTGGAAATCAAAAACCTCAACAGCTTCCGGGCTGTGGGACGGGCCTTGGCTTATGAAGGACGCCGCCAATTCGAGGAGTTTCAGCGCCGGCCCCAAGATTATCGTCTGGGCAAGCTTCTCAAAACGACCGCAGGCTGGGACGATGCCCGGGGTGTAACCGTAGTCCAACGCCATAAAGAGGAAGCTGCCGACTACCGCTACTTCCCCGAACCGGACCTGGTACCCGTTATCGTTCCAGACCACTGGCTGGAAGAGGTTCGTGCTGAGATGGGGGAGTTGCCCCAGCAACAAAGACAACGCCTGGTCAGTCAGTATGGCCTGACAGCGTACGATGCCCAGGTTCTCACCGCCAAGGGACGAGCCATGGTCGCCTACTTTGAAAAAGCAACCGCATTGTTGGGCGATGCCCGCCTGGTGGCCAACCGAATGAGCGACCTGATCTACCCGGCTCTAGCAGAACGCAAGGAAGAAATCACATCGTTCCCCATCGGTCCGGAAACATTCGCGGACTTCCTCCGTCAGGCCCCGGGCAATTCCCAGGATCGGCGGGATGTGTTCGCCATCATGCTCCGCGAGGGAGTCGATGTGGCCGAAGCCAAGCGACGTGCCGGCATCAAGGAATGGGATGAAGCGACGTTGCGTCAGGCCGTGCAACAAGCCATCGCCGCCAACCCCAAAGCAGTCGCCGACTTCAAAAAGGGGAAAGAGACCGCTAAGATGGCAATCGTGGGAGCTGTGATGAAAGCCAATAAAGGTGCACCGAACGATCTGGTTCGACGCCTGGTGGATGAAGCTCTGATAAAAGAGTGAGGTCTGTCTGCCCTCTTTGCCTGGCCACGGACAGTTTGCACTTCCGTCAACTAACCTGGTCCACCCTCATCTTCAATCGACCTTGGTCTGCCCTCGGGCCATGACCCATCCATTTTCCTCCACCGAGTATTCTCCCGCCGAGGTATCAGTCGAGTTCTCTACGAAAGAGCACGCGAACTGAGCGGGATTTTACTGAGGCGGGCGAGGCAGAGGATCGTCGGTCGGCTTTGGGAATTTGGGATGGCCCGAAGACTGTTCCCCGCGCTGTTGCTCATAGAGTTGAATTGCGGCCTGAGCTTTCTCAGCATCTTTGCGCTGAACCCATAACTCCACGACATCCGGAATCGCCGAACCAAAACTGGCTAACAATGCTTCGCCGACCACGCGGGCCGAAATTCCTGCCTCTTGCAAAACTTGCTGGTAAATCTCCACCGTGACATAAGGGCCGGCATAAATCTTGACGATATCCTCTTGGTGCTCTTCTGCTGGCATAACCTATTCTCCTGAAACTGGGGATAGTACCCTTACCTTCAAGACACGATCCATAGTTCCCGACCGTGTCCGAAGACCTTCGGGCTCCCTACTACCTGACTCAGAAACCCACATCGGGTGGGCAGAGCCCGAATCGACCTTATCAGGCCACATTATTGCCTACTCTATCACTTCCGAACCTTACTAGCAGCATGAGTGCCATGAGGACTCTGCCATAACGACTGACCTTTTCTGATCTTCTTCCTCAGTTTAGCTTGATGGCATCAGCAAACAGATTCTTCTGATGATGGCAGCAGACAGGAATTCGCCGTGAGTGGGGACCGTCCCTCCAAAGAATCAGCAAAGCTGGTATACGTTATACAGAAAACTGACCAAACTGAACTGAGATGATACGAATTTGCCTACTGACCGATAGAAAAATCGATTAGCTACGAACCTTCAGGAAAGTGTCCCGAAAGCCGGTGGTGGTAACAGAGGTTTTCGGCAAGGAGCAATGCAATCATGGATGCAGCAACTGCCTGGCAGGAACTCGAACAACGTGTCAGTCGCCTGGAAGAAGCCTTAGCCCAACAAGCGACAGTGATCGAAGAGACAGTAATCCAAAAGGTGATCAGTCGTCTCAAGGCTCTGGCAGCAGAACGACGGCATCTTCTTTCCCACGGAGAGAACGACACTGCTATTACCCCCTCTCTCTCCACATCAACGGTCACCCTTCCCCCTGAGCCTCCGCCGGAAGGAGTCATTCTACCCATGCCCACCTCCCCACTCTCCGTAGGTCCTGAGAGTGGCCGTGATGATTCCCCTCCTCCCCATCCTCTTTGGAGCTGGATGCAGTCCCTGGCGGACTTGCGCCTGGTTGTGGCCATGTATTTTGATTCCCGCTATCGCATGAGCCGACTCACTCAATGGGGATTGCTTGCTCTCATCGGCCTTGTTGTGTTTGATTACTTCTTTTTTGCTGTCTGGTTCACGGTGCCTTTCATCAGCCCGATTTTGGAGCGTCTGCTCATTGTTCTGGCCACCCTGATTGCTTACAAACTGGTCAAAATGGAGTTGATCCGGTACCGCCGGGCACGGGACTACATAAGCCGTTGGTACAATCATCACGTGTAAGATACCATCCTCACAGAGCCTCTGTCTGGAAAGACGCGTATTGAAGAAGGATGTAAAGCCATGCGTGCGCTCACCCCAGTTCGATTGGGCGTCAACGTCGATCATGTGGCCACAGTGCGTCAGGCCCGACGAGCCCAGGAACCCGACCCCGTCGCGGCCGCTGTCCTGGCAACCTTAGGAGGCGCAGATGGTATCACGATCCACTTACGTGAGGATCGCCGGCACATCCAGGATCGTGACCTCTTTGTGCTTCGGGAAACTGTGACCACCCGTCTGAATCTGGAGATGTCGGTAGCCGAGGAAATCGTTGCTATCGCCCTGAAAGCCCTGCCGGATGAAGCCACTTTAGTCCCGGAACGACGGCAAGAGCTAACAACCGAAGGAGGTCTGGATGTGATCGCCCACGAAGCCGCCATCCGTGCAGTGGTACACCGTCTCAAGGAAGCGGGTATTGCCGTGTCCCTTTTTATCGATCCCGAACCCGCTCAGGTCGATGCCGCCTGCCGGGTGGGAGCTGAAGCGATCGAGTTGCAAACGGCCAGCTATTCGGAAGCCAAAACTGCTTCAGCTCAAATTGCCGAACTGGACAAACTCCGTCAGGCTGCCCGTCTCGCCGCAGAACGAGGTTTACATGTCCACATGGGTCATGGCCTCAACTACAGCAATGTCATCCCTATCGTACAAATTCCCGAGGTCGAAGAGCTGAATATTGGCCACAGTATCGTTGCCCGGGCGGTTCTTGTGGGAATGGAGCGGGCTGTTCGGGAAATGAAAGACACGATCGTGCGATATCGTCATAGCCTGTGATGGATGCTGTTTTCCTGAGAGGGGGACAAGAGAGGGGGACAAGGACTATCAAGAACAAAATGGTCAGGCGGCACGGAGCAGAGCGAGATCCTTCGTTTGCTCGGCAATCCACGCGCTCAACCGTGACCAATGCCGCGGGTCGCCTGGGCAGAAACTACCCAACCACCGTCCTCCTTGGGCACCGGTAAGGTAGGGAGATTGACCGGCGATACCATCACAGGTCAGGCAAGCCAGGACCGCAGCGGCAGCAGCCTGACGAGCAGAAGCGGGAATGCCCGCGACATCGGTGCGTTGCAAACCGACAGGAAAGCTCTGGTTCAACAGTTGCCAGAGAAAACCATTGCGACTCCCTCCGCCGCTCACCAGAAGGGGATAGGTCACGGCATCCGAGGGCAACCACCGTGAGACGGCTTCTGCCACGCAACGGGCTATCCAATACGTGGCCGTGCATAGAAGGTCCGAAAGGGTCAGTCTCAGGGATTGGGCGGTGGCAAATGCCGAGAGCAGAAAAGCACGACCAAACGCCTCGGGAGGAACGGTCTTCGGCGGGCGTCGCCCTAAGTAAGGGTGTGACCCCCAGCGGGCAGATAAGGACTCGCAATGGTGGCCTTGCACCGCACGTTTTCCACCACTGTCGCAACTCTCACGCCCACGACTGCCGTGATAAATCAGGCTATCCAGCCAGTGGTTCCCTGGTCCCACTTCAAAGCCAAACAACTGTCTGAAACCGCCGCTAGCCGGCAGATACAGAAGACTGGTCACGTGACCCAGATGCAACAACACCCGCGGCAAGGGAAGATGGCGGAACAAGAGCCAGTCGGCCAGTGCCGTGAGAAGCCGACCTGAGCCGCCCGCCGCGCGATCCCGAGACCGGAGACTATGAACGACACTGCAGCCCGTCTGCTCAGCCACTCGTGCCGCCAATTCGGACCAATCCAACCAGATGCTTCCAAATGCCGGCTCCAACAAACCACAGACAAATAACTCCCGCACCCCCACGCTGGCTTGTGTAAGCATATGGCGCAACGCTTGCATCGCAACCTCGGCGATGGCAACACGTTCGTTATGACTGGCCGGTCTTGCCCCTTCGCTTAGTTCCAGACGAATGCGTGTGCACCAATCCCTCAGGGATGGAGGAAAGGGTACACGTAGTGATGCCAGCAGTCGCGGGCTTAGCTCCAGGCCAATGCCGTTGACCTGCAACAGTGCGGCATCGACGCCCTCGAATCCCGAACTGACACTGATTCCGACCACTATGCGCATAGGTGGGCCGCTGCTGTCAGATCGTCAAGATCATCCTGGAGCTAACAGAGGCGAAAGGACAGGTGCTAGCCCCAAGAGCGGGATGGTCAGGCCGCGACACTCAGAACACTTCCGCTCCTAGCTGCCGCTTGCACGAAACACTCGAAGATTTGCATGTCCAACGCACTGGCCGTTTCATCCTCCGGATGCCATTGGACACCGACACAGAACCAATTCGGGTCTGTGGATTCAATCGCCTCGACAACACCATCAGGAGCACGGGCAGCTACCCGCATCCGCCGACCCAGTTGATGGACTGCCTGATGGTGCATGCTATTGACCCGTAATTCTGGAGTACCGTAGATATCCTGCAAGCGAGTATTCGGCTCGATCAGAACCATGTGCCGATGCGGAGCCCCTGTATGGTCATAGTGCGGCATGGCCCGGGGATTATCATGAGGCAGATGCAAAAATAATGTCCCACCGGCAAACACATTCAACTGCTGCATACCCACGCCGATCCCTAAAACCGGCAGCTTCCGTTGAAAGACCCATGCCAGAAGATATCGATCCACCTCCTCCCGTCGTTCCGGCATGGGATGCACCGCGGCAGTCAACGTTTGCCCATTCCGACGGGGATCCATATCGGCACCGCCGATCAGCAACAGACCAGATAAACGCTCCAGCCAAGGCTCCAATTCAGCCAATGATTCTTTGCGTAACGGAGGGATCAGAAAAGGCGTACCACCGGCAGCCCAAATCGCATCCAGATACCCCAGATTGAGACGCAGATGCGGAGTCTCTCCTCGCTCCGCGATCACATCCAGATTGATTCCAATGACCGGACGTGCTGTGGAACGAACAGATGGCGTACCCTTGTTCTCCTTTGTGCGAACGATCCCCATGAATCTCCCTCCTTGGAGTGCTACACGACGAGGATTCCTACCCCGTAAGTATAGTTGTCGGTGAACTAGTCTAATGACTCACCTCCGCGACCTGCAAGAGCAAAATCCTGACGACTCCTCCCCGGATGACCCAGATTTTTTGGGTTGCAGATGTTCAGTAAATCTGACGGTCTTGTGTGATTGTGCGGGCAATCGTGCTGGAAATTCACTCGCTCCGAAACTAATGGTTGGTAACGATGGCTGGTCAGTAAACCCGGAATCACCGCCGGCACCCCAGAACATCGTGGAACACCCACTGCTGACGCACTTCATGCCCTCAGTCTTCAGACTGAATCGTGGACGGATCGCTGTATGCACCCCCCTCAATCTTCAGACTGAATCGTGGACGGATCGCTGAATTGCAGCCCCCCGCCCTCATCTTGTCCCGTTGTGGGTCAGGCGGTAGAATCTCATCACATTCAAATTCACCAGCCTGCACTCTGTCCACCCGACGTGGAGCAAAATTCCGAAGCCGGAGAGGGTGCAGGAGTGAAACCGAAGGGTTCATCAACTAGGAATTGTGACTGTTCCAGAAGTTCCCGCTGTCATGGGCAGACCTGGTCTGGTGAGACCATCGCTGTTCGTGGGCCGACTTAGCTCAGCCGGTAGAGCGGCGCTTTCGTAAAGCGCAGGTCGTGGGTTCGAGTCCCACAGTCGGCTCTCTCCACTCTCGGAGATTTCTACCAACAGCATACTCTGAGTACGAACCCCGGGCCCGTGATTTTCCCGCCTCACCAACTCAGAAAGAGATTCCATTTCGTTACATCTTTGCTTTCGGCTGGTCCTGGTCTTGTCTGAAGGGCAATCACGGGAGATTCGCTTTTACTCTGCAAAAAAGCCTGCAATACATTCCCGATGCAAGCCAACAAACACTTTACTGATCGAACTGTGTGTGATTTGATATAGATTTGCCTTGGCGGTGAAGAGCGCCATTCCAAAATGGCATCGATGAAGCTACGCGAACTATCTACTACATGGACACAGATGGACTACAAAAATGCTGGTCCTACTCGGAGTTTCAAGACTGCTGGTACAAGGGCGGCAGTTGGTTTACAGGTGTTGCGGAAGACTCGGCCCAGGGCTTCCTCAACAACTTGGGTGTGCACGAGGGCACGATCATTTACTAACCGATAAGCAGGTCAGTCTGTGGAGAGGATCGTCAGCCCAGCTGTTCCTTCAGAGAGATCGCCACAGTTGTCTGATGGCAGAATGAAAATGACCCGATGACTACGAGGCACCACACCCACCACGCTAAAAGACTCCGCCAAAGTGGCATATAGCACTCTGCGATACCCTGGAGAGCACAGGCCGAGGAGAAAACTTGGTCTGTGCTCTCAGCGTTGGTTGGGTGTAGTCCAGGATGGCTGAAACGATTCTTGTTTGTGCCGAGCTTTGTGGAAAGCGTCTGCCAGAAGCAAAATCGCCTCACACCGAAGACGAAAAGCATCCCGGAGATCTCCATCCGCAGGTGCAGCCAACTGGGCATGAGTGTCCCAGTCCACACTAATGTTGTGCTCTTTGAGAGTGGTGATGAGTTGTTGCTCGATTTCACAGAACTGATTCAAGCGTTCCGGTGTGATGGAGCAATCGTGCTGACGATAGATGTTGAGTGTGCGCGGCTGTTCCATTTCCGGGTCTGTGAGGGGTATGTCAGGCCCAGAGGTCTCGGCAGGAGCACGGAGTATGGAATGAACCAGACCAATAATCCCCACCAGAATAATGAGTGAGGCCAACAGGAACAGGGGAAGTGAAACAGTCTTCAGCTCCTGAAGATGGAATAGCAGAGAAAGTAAAGCAGCTGCAGAACCCATGAGGATCGTCCAGACAGGCCAGTGACGGGAAAGCGTCCTCCGGAAGCGAGCTAAGGGAGAAGAGGAACGGTGATGGGAATCGGCGTCCTGAGGTCCCCCAGGAACACGCACCAGGATGACGGTAATGTTGTCCGGCCCACCGCGGAGGTTGGCCAGATGAACCAGAAGGCGGACGGCGGACTCCAAAGATAACACATTGACGATGGCCCCAATTTCTTCGGGTTTCACCAAGCCAGTCAGGCCATCGCTACACAGAAGGAAGACATCGCCGGGCTGAACGGGATGGGGTCCTTCGATGTCCACTTCCACTTCCGGGTCTGGTCCCAGTGAGCGAATGATGACATTCCTTTTGAAATCACCCAGTTCATCTGGATCCACACCCGTGCGTCGGGCGATTTCCCAGACCCAGGAGTGGTCAAATGTGAGTTGTTCCACGGTGTTGCCACGGATGCGGTAAGCCCGACTATCGCCCACATGGCCGATCCAAGCTCCCTCAGGACGGAGAATGAGAGCGGTACTGGTCGTCCCCATGCCCCGGAATTCGGGATTTTGCTGGCCGATCTCATGGATGCCTGCGTTCGTCTCGGCAAAGGCTCGGCGAAGTGCAACCGCCACTCCTTCGTGGACATGCTTCTGGTAGAGATGCGGAATATCCCGGACCGCCTTGACGCTCGCCTTCTCACCGACGGCGTGTCCTCCCATCCCGTCGGCAACGATGAAAATGTGGCCGCAACTGGCATAGGTAGCGGCGTCAACGGCAGGCTTGGCAGCGCAGGCATCCTGATTATGGCTGCGCTTCACTCCCACATCCGTCAAGGTGGTATAACGAGGTGGTTCGAAAGCCGACACGGACAACCCTCGACTTCAATACCCTGTTGTTGTCATCATACGCTAAAAGGAAGCAATCTGCGCGGGCAAAATATCCCAAATCGATTCTGCAGCAAATTTTGGAACTACAAATCTGCAGGATATCTTGGAATTACAAATCGGAGGATAACATCGGATATACGCCGACGTAGCCATATTTTCCTTTACCTTATTCATCGGATGAGCTATGCGGTAGCCCACTGGATTCATAGTACCGCAGCCTAGCGGATCTGTCGTCGGGTGTCAACCATCGCGAGCGGAACCGCCTTGATTTCGCAAGTTCCAGTTGGTACAGCAGCGTGTGTCATGTGGGAATCAAGGACCAGGCTGCTGCGGAATTTTTCAGGGGGCCAGCACCGTATGAGTCGGGGGATGCTGACAATTCTCGGCTTGAGTCTGGCCAGCTGCGGCTGTGTCGAACGCCGGTTCGTCATTGAAGCCAACGTTCCTAATGCGCAAGTGTATATCAATGAGCAACCCCTCGGAGCCGCTCCCGCCCACACACCGTTTGAATACTACGGATACTATACCATTACCCTTTCCCACCCCGGTTATGAAACATTACGCCAACGCATCCACGTGGTAGCTCCGTGGTATGCCTACCCCCCCTTTGACTTCTTTGCTGAGGTACTCTGGCCTTTCCCCATTCGTGATGTACGCAGGTATTACTTCGAGCTGCAACCAGCCCGACAACCCAATCGGGATGAACTGCTCCAACGTGCCGAACAATTGCGCCGGCAGGGTCAGAACCTGCCGCCACCTCCCCGAGCAGCCACACCGCCTCGTGTCAACCCCGAGAACTTACCTCCTGTTCCAGCACCCCTCCTGCCTGCTGATCCGCTCATTCCACCCGTAGGACCGGTATCCCCCTCCTCTTGATCCTATCCCCGTAACTTGGGCTCTCGCGTATCTCATCCCAGGGGAGCCATATCAGGGACACCCGAATTCGGATGAAGGATTGCTACTCTTCGCGCACCGCAGACACCGTCAGTTCCAACTCGAGTTTCTACTATATTGCGTATCCCTATTGGGATGAAGGAACGCCTTCGGGTCGCAACAGCGGGAAGAGAATGACATCGCGAATGGTGGGTGTATTCGTCAGGAGCATGACGAGGCGATCGATACCAATACCTAATCCCCCCGCGGGAGGCATACCAAATCGCAAGGCACGGATGAAATCTCGATCCATGCGTGCCATGGATTCCTCCTCACTCAGCCCGGCGAGTTGTTGGCTGAATGTTTCTTCCTGAGTGATGGGATCATTGAGTTCTGTATAAGCATTGGCAAGCTCCATACCGTGAACGTACAGTTCGAAACGTTCAGCAATGTTCGGATTGTCGCGTTTGCGTTTAGTCAACGGACAAAGAGGAGCTGGGTAGTCGTAAACAAAGACGGGCCCTATGAGTTTCTCTTCCACGACATCCTCAAACAACTCATGAACCAGGACAGCGTGCTCTTTACCAGTGGTGTCGATTCCCTCAGCTCGAGCGGCAGCGGCCACCTTAACCTCATCCGTCATCTCGCACCCGACAAATTCGCGAAATAGCTCAGCGTAACTCACCCGCTTCCAGGGGGGTGTCATATCGATCGTCTTGTCACCGAAAGGAATGATCCGCGTGGGATAGAGGGCATCGACGCAAGCCAGGATGAGTCCTTCCGTCAGGTCCATCATGCCCCGATAGTCGCTGTAGGCATGATACAGCTCGAGCATGGTAAATTCCGGGTTGTGCCGAGGGCTGATCCCTTCGTTGCGGAAGACCCGCCCGATCTCGTAGATTTTTTCCAGGCCACCCACCAAAAGACGCTTCAGGTGCAATTCCAAAGCAATACGCAGATACAAATCGATATTGAGGGCGTTGTGATGAGTGATAAACGGTCGGGCCGCCGCTCCTCCAGCGATAGCCTGGAGCGTGGGTGTCTCCACTTCCATGTATCCCAGACGATCCAGATAACTGCGGATGGTGCGGATGATCGTTACACGCTGTTGGGCCCGTCGCAACGTATCAGGGGTGTAGATCATATCCAGATAACGATGGCGGAGGCGGTATTCGATATCCTCCAGACCGAAAACATCTTTGGGATGCGGCTCCAGGGACTTGGTGAGATAGGTCAAGCGGGTCACTTGGATGGTCAATTCGCCGGTTTTTGTCTTGCCTAGCTCACCATCTACCCCAATGATGTCACCCAAGTCGATCAGTTGAGCCACTTTCCACTCGGTTTCACTAACTTTATTGACACGAATCATCAGCTGGATGCGTCCGGTCTGATCCCACAGTTCTAGAAACAGAAGTCGGCCCGCACTGCGGTAACGCAGAACCCGTCCTGCCGCGCGGACAGCTGGCCCGGGTTGCTCCTCACGGAAATAATCTGCTGGCATTCGACGGAGTTCCGCAATCGGCTGGGGATTGTCGAAACGACCACCCCAGGGATCGATCCCCAGAGCCTGTAACTGACGGAGTTTCTCTAAGCGTGCTTGAAGGAGTTCTACATTGGTCTCGGTCACGGCTGGTCTTCCTGTAGGGCTAACCAGGGCAGAATCCCCGAAAGGATGGATACGGTTTTTTACTACTGTGGATGATTTCACCCTCTTCCCGTCACAGCTTTCCTCTTTTCGGGATTGATCATTTTAGGGTATGGACACAAAGAGGGAGGATAGAATCTCCACCGCAACGTTACAGTCGGTTCCGCAGGTATTCTGAAAGAATAGACTCAGGACACGCTTCTGAGGAGACGGAATGGAAGCGGGATGGGATGAGCAAGAGTTTCATGATCGGCAAGCGGCCCGTCGTGCAGCAACTTTCGGAGACGACCGGCGGAAGTGGTGGGTCGAAGACGACGCCTATCTGGATCATGAGACCTGGCTGCGGACAGCTTGGGCGTATCTCGAACCGGTTGCGGGGCAGAGGGTACTGGATTATGGTTGCGGCCACGGAATGGCTGCCGTGGTGCTCGCACGACGGGGTGCAGAAGTGTTTGCCGTGGACCTTTCGGCCGGCTATATAACGGAAGCACATCGTCGTGCCACCCTCAACGGCGTTGTCGTACATTGTGTCCAGGCAGATTGCGAAGCTTTGCCGTTTGCCAGCGAAAGTTTCGACCGGGTTTGGGGACATGCGATTGTGCATCACCTCTGCGTGCACCGTGCTGCTGCCGAGGTGGCACGTATCCTGCGTCCTGGTGGGGTGGCGGTGTTCTGCGAACCTTGGGGGGGAAATCCTCTATTGGAAATAGCCCGGAGGTATCTACCTTATCCTCATAAGGAACGCACCCCAAAGGAGCGTCCCTTGACCTCGGGCCGCCTGGCCCCACTGCGTCGCCACTTCGTGCAGGTCCAAGTCGAGGGATTCCAACTGTTGACCCTGATCCGGCGTCTGGGCTGGTATATAGGGACAGGATGGCTCGAACGCTTGGAACAGAAGCTGTTGCGACGCTGGCCGTGGTTATGGCAATGGTGCCGCTATGTGGTGATCACGTGCCGCAAGGAGCAGAGCCCCTAAAAGACAGTTTCTGGACGAATAATGTCCCGAACCGATGGGAAATGCCTACCCTCAGTACCATATGACTAGCGACCTCGCCGGTCCGGGATGTTGTCAGCCTTAGAAACCACTCCTAGTCTCACGGCGGAAGGAGCAGTATTATGAGTGAACCAGAGGAAGTACACCGGACTCAGGAGACCATTTCTTCCGTTACATCCGCAACAGGACAACCGTTGGCGCCGTCAACCTCAGCCCCACCCGCAGCGGCAGGAGAAGCGATTTCCCCGCTGCAGCCGTCCTCCGAGCTGAAGCTTGAAACGGCGGTCGGCAGTTCGCAGGCAGCAGAACGGGTGAAAAAGCTACCACCCCCCAACCCTGGTCCGCCCCGGCGTCATGGTCCCCGACCCCAACTACCACGTCGAAACACACCCGGCACCGAGCCGGTTGAGGGAGAAACTCCCCTGCCGACCTCACCTCGTGCCCCAGGCGGAAGTTCTTCCATGGTTACGGCCCCACCTGCGCCAGCACCGCTGAAACCCCGGGAACTCGACACACTCATAGAAGCAGAATTACAAGCTGCCTTGGCTGGCGTAGATCTGGAAAAAAGCCTCCTCCCAACGTCAGAATCTCAGAGTGGTAAATCCAGCACTTTAGCCGAAACCATTCATAAACGTGGTCAACGCATCGAGGGACGTATTGTTGCCATCCACGGACGGGACGTGTTTGTGGATATTCCCGGTGAACGGAGTCAGGGAGTTCTTCCGCTGGAGCAATTTGAAGGACAGATTCCACGACCTGGCGAAACTGTGCTGTGCCGGTTGGAAAGCTACGATTCGACTCAGGGCCTCTGGCAACTGTCTCGTCAGGGGGCAGCCCAACACGTCAGCGATTGGAGCCAGTTGCAACCCCATACCCTGGTGGAAGCACGCGTTGTCGGTGTCAACAAGCAGCGCAGTGGACTAATCGTCGAAGTCGCGGGTATCCGTGGTTTCCTGCCAGCCAGTCAGATCGATCTGCAGCGAGTCGATGATCTGGATGCTTGGGTCCATCAGCGCCTCAAGGTGGAAGTGATCGAGGTACGCCCCGCGGAACGGAATCTCATCGTGAGTCGCCGTGCTGTACTCGAACGGGAACGCCAGCGACAAGCTGAGCAATTCTGGGCGCAGATCCAGGAAGGCCAGATCCTGCGAGGTACGGTACGAAGCATCCGCCCCTTCGGAGCATTCATCGACTTGGGGGGAGCTGATGGTCTGTTGCCAGCCTCGGAACTGGCCTGGCAGCGAGTAGAGAAGATTGAGGACATCCTGAAGGTGGGACAAGAGGTCGAAGTCGTAGTAACCCGACTGGATCGGGAACAACGCAAACTCACCGTGAGTCTGAAGCGATTGACGACAGACCCATGGGCGGAATTCGCCTCAACCATCCGGCCCGGCACCACACTCAACGGTGTGGTAACTCGTCTGACCGACTTCGGTGCCTTCGTGGAAGTGGCTCCGGGCATCGAGGGGCTGGTCCATATCTCCGAACTGGCTCCCCATCGTGTCCGGCGGACCAGCGACGTGGTCCAGCCTGGTCAACAGGTTCATGTGGAAGTTCTGAGCATCGAACCGGAAAACCGCCGGCTATCCCTGAGTATGCGAAGCATTACCCAACAGCAAGCAGAGGCTGCCGCTGCCGCTCAGGCAGAAGAAGAACGGATCGATCTTCAGGAGGCGATGGAGCGCCTGGCACAACGGAAACCCAGCCGACCTGGTTTGCGCGGCGGTATTGGCTCCGAACCATTACCCCCGCTGGAGTGAAGCTCTGCGAAGGATTCTTCCCCTACCCTATAGCAGCCCCGGAATAACTCTCCCTCCTGATTCGGCCTGTATTTTTCCCCGTGAGATTGGAAGGTCGATTGGTGCAAAATCGACTGTGTCAACAGGCTGCCAGAAAACTTCCGGTCATGGATCAGCGTAGAATCATGATGTGGTCACACGGCAGGCTGCAGTGGTGAGGCAGGCATGGGTGAAAGAGGCAGGTATGGGTGAAACAGGGGACACATCCACTCCCGTGGCCCATCTCCTGGAAAGCCTGATCGCCAACATAGGCACAGTCTTTCTGGGCAAGGCCGAAGTGGTGCGGTTGACTGTGGCCGCCCTCCTGGCCGATGGGCATGTGCTCCTCGAGGATGTTCCCGGAGTGGGCAAAACGTTGCTGGCCAAGAGTCTGGCCCGGAGTCTGGACTGCCGCTTCCGTCGTATCCAGTTTACCCCCGATCTACTCCCGAGCGACTTGATCGGAGTTACGCTTTATCGCGAACATGATGGCCAGTTTGTCTTTCAGCCTGGCCCATTATTTACGGAAGTGCTCCTGGCGGATGAAATCAATCGCGCCACACCTCGTACCCAGTCCGCATTGTTGGAAGCGATGAATGAGCGGCAGGTCACTGTTGATGGAACCACCTACCGCCTCGGTCCCCCTTTTCTTGTGATTGCCACCCAGAACCCGTATGAGTTTGAAGGGACTTTCCCCTTACCGGAAAGCCAATTGGATCGCTTCCTGCTACGGGTGCGTATCGGCTACCATGACCGGGCTACAGAACGGGCGATTCTGCAACAGCACCGGGCCGGGGAACCCGGTGAGGACCTTACCGCGGTTCTGACAGCCGAGCAGGTGTGTCGGTTGCAGGCAGTGACGCGTGCTGTGCGTGTGGATGATGACATTGCCGAGTATATCCTGGATATTGTTGAGGCTACACGTCGGCATCGAGAAGTGATTCTGGGAGCAAGCACCCGTGCAGCACTGGCCTTATATCGGGCCGCCCAGGCCTGGGCCGTAATCCACCAGCGCGACTACGTGATCCCGGACGATGTCCAGCATCTGGTCCTCCCCGTGCTGGCCCATCGTATTATGGTTCGGAGTAGCGCCAAAGTCTCAGCTGGCACTGCGGAAACTCTGCTCCAACAGATTCTTCAGAGTTTGTCTGTACCTTCCTGAAGTACGAACCTGACCCCGAATAACCTGCGAATTTCTTGGCTTCCTCGTACGGACATATCCCCCTTTATTGTGGGGAGAGTGCTTACAATGGTATCGATGGGCAGGTAATCTGCTGAATGTGACCAGGTAATCTGTCATGCAGGTCCAACCACCTCATGAAATCTTTTCCTTCGAAACGCATCTGAGAAGCATGCATCCCGCGTCAATCCCTGTTTCAGAACGTCGCACTCATTGGCGACTGAGCCCAGAAGGCGGAGTCTGGCTTGGTGTCACACTGTTGGTAGGAATCGTCGGCTGGTGGAAAAGTTTCAACGCGGTCCTGCTGCTAGCCTATGTCATGTTGGGATTGTTATGCATGCAAATTTACACATTGTGGCGACGCCGATGCGGTTGGCAGGCTCATCTGTCCCCCCTGCCCACCGTGTTTGCAGGAGAACGCATCCAGGGACAGATCACGGTCACGAATGCGACTCAGTTGCGAGCCGATTGCGTCGTAGCGATGCAGATCGGTGGGCAAACACTCCGCTGGTATCTCGAGGCTGTCCCCCCAGCTCAGCAGCAGTGCATCTCCTGGACGGCGATCCTTCGGCAGCGAGGTCGTTTCCCTATCCAGGTGCAGGTCAGGGACAGCGATAGGTTCGGCTGGTTTCGCCGAGAGACCACAATTTCCGCCGGGGAAATGTTTGTGCTTCCCGCTCTGGGGGATATCGATGTACCGCAGTTGCGTCGTTGGTTGGAGCTTCAGGCCAGCGGAGGGGAGATGCTTACACAGACTGCCCCACGGCGGATGACTCTGGAACCGAACGAGGTTCGAGGCGTACGTCCCTATCGTCCGGGAGATGCCTTGCGAGCTATTCATTGGCGTACCAGTGCCCGGCGACGTCAGCTGATGGTTCGCGAATACGACGACACCACGTGCGGCCTGCCTGTCCTGCTGACTCTCCTACCTCCAACGTCGGTCGGTCCTGAGAATCTGGCGGAACGTTGGGAAGCAGCTCTGTCGTTCGCAACGACAGTAGCATATTTCTGGCCGCAAATCGGACATGCCCCGCTGGTTCTGACAATTGCGGGCGATTCACCCCATATCCTTGACATACCGCCTTCCGGTCAAGGACTGCGTCAGATTCTCCAACCGTTAGCCGACCCTGCTGCTTTTCCTCCCACTCCTGGGCCCTGGGCTTCTATCCATCGAAAGGTACGCTGCATCCATCTTTTGCTTCGCACGGAGGGAACGCTCGCGGCGTATTCTCCAGAAGCTCTCCCTATTGCCCCCTCTGCACAAATACTGGTGCCATTAACCCTGGAGCAACTGCCACCGTGGTACACCCCAGCGGGAAGGCTGGTTGGAATAAATGGCGGAGCAGTTTGACAAATGGCGGAGCAGTCTGGCCCATACCGGGCTGGTTTACCGAGGAGTTATCATGCCCTTGTATGCCGCCTTTCGCCGAAGCTTTTATGCCACCCTAGGCAGCGCTTGCCTAGCGTTGGGTTATGCCGAGTATGCACTTCTTCCGGAAACCTCGGGGGTGGCAGGCGTGGTCCTTGGGGCATTGGTGGGTTTGTACTACAAGGAATCCCGTTGGGCCGTTTTATCCATTCCGGCAGCTAATCGCCTGGGTGCGGTCGTTGGGCTTCTAACCCTGCTCTGGGCCGCCTGGCGTATGGGGCGGGAATGGTTTCATCCTCAATTGCTCAACACGGATTGGTCCTTGTTGCTGGTGGCTTTGCTGGGTCCCCTGACGATGGTTTTGCTCCCTGCCAAGCTTTTGCGGCGCGACAAACACATCGGGGATTACTGGTGGCTCCACGGTCTGGCTCTGGCAACTGCTACTCTGGCTGCGGCCATGATCGAGGACGTCGTCGGGTTTGTTCTTCTCCTGATCTATGTGTTCTGTGCCGTCTGGAATCTGCGGTTGCTTCATGTCGTTCGCTCTGCAGGGTGGTTACCCCCACTGCCGGGTCAACCTTACCTTCGGATCCGACATATTCCATCCGCTCCGAAAACGGGATGGGGAAGAGGTTACGGTATAACCCACGGTATCCTGCCGGTAGCAGCAGCGCTGCTGTTTGCCATTCCCTTGTTCCTGCTGACGCCACGTTCCCCTCTACCGCCTGCCAGCTTCGGCAAGCCCCGTATTGAGATTGGCTTTGCCGCCGACCAAATGTTAGATCTGACACGAACAGGCCACCTGCACACCAACAGGACTCCTTTATTCGAGGTTACGGTACAACGGCTAGATGGTACCCCCGGCCAACTTTCTCCGGAACAACGTTGGCGAGGACGAGAGCTGCGTCTTTACAACGCAGGCCGATGGGAAGCCGGTGATAGCCGTCTTCCTACCATCCTGCCTGCGACTCATACCCCTACACCTTGGCGACCTCCCCACTTAGGTCCGGAACAATTACTCCTTACTTTTCACTTGCGTCCCCCAAACCATTCTTTTTTTCTGGCCGACCCCGTGGCTTGGCGTGCCCATCAACCCGTGCCCATTATCAGCTTGCCGAAAAGCGGACCGCCTATCCCATGGCATTGGCTAGGAGATGGCACTTTCTATGCTGATTGGGAAGGATCCGAACAGTTTCCCTACCAGCAGCACTGGCATCCCGCCGAACTGCCGGATCTGAGTCCTCCTTTCATCATCATCGAGCCGAATCCCGGTCCCCTTCTGCGAGCATTGACCCAAAACCCTCTGCCCCGTCTGCAGGAGTACGCCGATAATCTTGTACGCCGGTGGATCCAGACGGGACGTTTACCAGCAGATCTGATGGATCCGGTAGTCCAGCGACCCCGCCGACAATATCATGGCCAGCTTGCCCGCCTCCTCTGTGAACACCTCCGCAGCGAAGCTGGTCTGCAATATACCACTACCTTGCGACTCAGCCGTTCCGACTTGGATCCCCTCGAGGATTTCCTGTTCTACAGCAAGGCTGGTCATTGCGAACGCTTTGCCAGTGCTCTGGTGCTTCTGCTGCGATCCCAAGGCATCCCCGCCCAGCTCATCCTCGGCTGCAAAGGCTGCGAGCCTTTAGATCAACCGGGACGCTATCTCGTTCGTCATGAACATGCCCATGCCTGGGTCGAGTGCCTGTTGGAGGAGTTTCAACCGCCATTACAGCCTGGCCTGCGGCCCGTCAGCCGGTGGCTCAGTCTGGATCCGACTCCTTCTGAAGATTCCTCTGTTATCTCCTCCGACAGCCATTGGGCCCAACGCACTCATCAGGAGCTTCAACAATGGTTCCGCAACTATTTGATCGAATTTACACCAGAGCAGCAGAAGCAGACTTGGAGGCTTCTAGGAGCTTACCTGCGCTGGCTGTTGCCCCTGATCGGCTCGACTGCGGGAGCACTGGTGGTCCTTTCGATTCTCTACCGCTGGTGGCAACGTCGCATCAAACAGACACTTCTCGCACCTCGGCATCCCTGCTCCGAACTGTTTTCAGGGCTCAAGCCGTTAGGAATCCCACGCCTTGCGGGTGAGACAATGGCAGGGTGGGCCGAACGTATTGCGGCTCGCATGCACCAAGACCCCCAACTCGCCCCATATGCTGAATTACCCCTCCAGTGGGTCCATACCTACTATGCCGAGCGTTTCGGCGGACAAACCTTTAGCACGGAACACTGGGCCAGATTGCGTCAGCGACTCCAGGAACTGATTCCACTGCTGCGACAACGCTCCTCCATCACTGTGGAACCGCCAACCTCATAAGCTATCTTTAACTAAGCATACAAGCACATAAACGAATCCTGACCGCTTCTTGTCCCCATAACACACGCTTTTCCAGAGGATATCTGAGCAGGTGATTCCCAAAGGGGGGACTCAGATAAGGAAGACGAGAGCAAGTGCAGTCATTCCCGACGTCACGGGTTGTACCCACACGATACGTTACCCGAGGGACCATCTCCATGAGTAGCCATGCCCGATGTTTGCAAAGTCACGATAGTGCTTTGGTGGTCATCGACGTGCAGGATAAACTCCTTTCCCGTATTCCAAGTGCGGCCCAGCTGGTCAAGAATATTGCGTTTCTGCTGGATGTAGCCCAACTGCTGAACATTCCGGTGCATGCGACGGAACAATATCCCCAAGGCTTGGGAAACACCACAGCGGAACTGGCCCGTCGATTGCCACGTCCTCCTCTCGCCAAGACGGCTTTCAGTTGCTGTGGTGCTGGAACGTTTCTGGAAGAGTTGGAGATGTTGCAACGATCTCAGATTGTACTGACAGGGATTGAGACCCATGTGTGTGTCAGTCAGACCGTCTTCGATTTGCTCCAGGCAGGCCTCCATGTCTATCTGCCAGTGGATGCCCTGGGTGCCCGCTTTGCAATCGATCATGAAACCGCCTTACGCCGATTGGAACGGGCTGGGGCAACCTTGACGACCGTCGAAGCCATCGCCTTTGAGTGGCTCCGTGATGCGGCTCATCCGCAGTTTGCCCAATTTCGTCAGCTGGTCATCGCCCGCAGCTCATCCTAAGTCAATCTCCGACTGTTGGTGGAAAACAGACCGTGCGGAACTCCCCCACCACCCTCATTCCGGTGACTGTTGGGGGGTATTTTCGGGAGTACACACCTACCCATGACCTCGACCACGACCTACCCCTCAGCCGGACAACTCAATCCGACCCCCCGCCTACTCTTGGGACCCGGTCCCAGCGATCTACATCCGCGTGTGATCGCAGCCATGACCACTCCGGTTCTCGGTCACTTGGACCCTCAATTTTTGCTTCTGATGTCCGAAACTCAGGAGATGCTTCGAAGCGTATTTCAGACCCGCAATGAGTTGACTCTGCCCATCTCTGCCACAGGTTCCGGGGGCATGGAGACGTGTCTGGTCAATCTGGTGGAACCGGGGGATCGGGTCTTGATTTGCATCGCCGGGTATTTCGGGGAACGGATGGCCGAAATCGCCCATCGCTGCGGTGCGGAAGTCCACGTGGAACAGGAGAGCTGGGGACGGACTTTTTCCCTGGATCGGCTCCGTGACGCCTTGCGTCGCGTGCGCCCGAAAGTCCTGGGAATTGTCAATGCCGAAACTTCCACCGGTGCCTGGCAAGACCTTTCCTCGTTGGGTGCACTCTGCCGGGAATTTGACGCACTTTTGCTGGTCGATTGTGTAACTTCCCTAGGTTGCACTCCCGTGGAGATCGATGCGTGGCAAATCGACGCGGCATTCAGTTGTTCTCAGAAAGGCCTGAGTTGTCCGCCCGGTTTGGCTCCCCTGACGTTGGGTCCGCGTGCCGTGGAAGCCATCCGCCGACGCAAAAGCCCGGTTCGGAGTTGGTACTTCGACCTGACCGCTCTGCAGAGTTATTGGGGTACGGAACGGGTTTATCATCACACGGCCCCCATCACCATGATCTACGCTTTGCGGGAAGGTCTTCGTCTGGTGCTCGAAGAAGGGCTGGAGGCTCGCTATGAGCGGCATCAGCGACACGCCCGTGCCCTGCAAGCAGGGCTGCAAGCCTTGGGATTACGCACCCTCACCGAGGGACATTGCCAGCTTCCGCAACTCCATGCCGTCCTTCTGCCGGACGGTGTCAACGATGTTCAGGGGCGTAAACGTCTCCTGGAAGAGTTCGGAATCGAAGTGGGAGGGGGATTGGGACAATACAAGGGTCGTGTCTGGCGGATCGGCCTGATGGGTTACAACAGTCGGGCCAACTGTGTTTTCCAGATTCTGGCGGCTCTGGAAAAAGTTCTCGCCGATTGTGGAGTGCGTTGTCATCGCGGCAGTGGCGTCGCCGCCGCGGAAGCTGTTTATGCCAACAGCCCTTCATAAGGATGGCTTTTATCAATCGTCCGGCATTGAGAATCCGTGAGATTGGGGTTGCAATCGTTATTACTTCTCCAGATCTACTCCGTTATTGTTTCTCCAGCTAAAATGTGCGTCTCCCGCCAGACTGGATGCTCCCTTTATTGGTCCCCTTCGCCATCAATAGCGTGCCTCAATACCCCAGTTGAGCATCGATACATACACCTGCGTGGTCCGACCTGTGAGATTCTGACTGAGGTTGTATTGATTCTGCGCCCGTTGCACATTCCACCAGTACAATCCCGTATAGCCAAAGGTGAATTTCACATGTCGGGAGACACGCACTCCTACACGTGCGTTGGCTTCACTTACGACAGAAAAGTAATTGATGCGATTCCCGCTATCACTGAAGACCAGAGGAAGGGTCACTCCCGCGAAACTGAGTAACCGGATACGGGAAAAATCTGTATCACAAGCGTTGTTACCGAGCGCGACCGCCCCACTCAGTTGCATGGACCAAGGTCCCTCGGCCAGCGACAACAGAGAGCCCAGCTGAGCACCGTAAAAGTTGTTGCTCGTACGGACATTATCTTCCCCTGTAGCTGTAAAACCTGTCTGGACAGAGGTGGTCACATAATTCAGCCTCAATTCATCTCCCAAACGTAGTTGGCGATAGCCAATAAATGTTTCCCAACGAATATCGTCTGTGGATATCCACACACGTCTTAATTGAGCATCACCTCCCACGAAGCTCGTTCGCACGGAGGCGGCGGCAGAACCCACAGCGACGCCCGGAAAGCTCACAAACAGAGGCAACTGGACATTTGTGGCACCGGTGATCAAATTCGTCCCTGGAAATGCCGCGGCTTGGAACAAAAGAGGGAAGAGAGCACTCAGGGTGTCGAAACTCGGAACAGACGTGTCGACCAACTGAGGCACTACGACCACATTGGTGCCATCCCCGAGAACCGTGAGCGGATCACTGGTGGAGTAAAGGGAATAGTAGCGTGCCACCAACCCCCAGCGATGCTTCTCGCCGAACCACAGTCCCAGTTCGGCTCGCAGGCCTGGTCGCCAATTGTCCAGCATTTTACGTTCACCGAAGACGAAGGTGGTCGTAGGCGCTCCGATGGCGCCGGCTAGTGACCCTGCCGCCACAGGTCCGCTGGTGATGAGAGGGGGCACATCGACGCCGCTGGTCGCTCCCAGCAATAATTCCACATCCGCCCAGACCCAGGGTCGTCGGGGTCCACTCAAATCCGCAAACATAAACTGTTCGGGAGCAGGATATACCCCCGGATCGAATGGACTGCCGCGTCCGCCTGGTACATCCATGACAAACTGCTGGCCCAGCGGTTGGCCTTGAGGGGTCGCCGTAGGAAGCACTACCGGAGCTGCAAGTGGTCCCCCCGGCAGAGACAATTGTTGAGGGCCCGGCGGAAGCGGAGTAGCAAAGACACCACCTGTAAAGCTGGCATCCGTCGGATATCGCCACGTACCCCCTTTACCCGAGGCATAATCCGACGCGGGAACCACCCCTTTATCTTGAGAACCCGATGGTCGGTCAGCCTGATGCGTCTCTCCCCGTAATCCTGCCGCAGCGGTGGACGTGCTATTTACCCCGGGGTTGGCAGGTGCTGTGCTGTCTCCAGAAACCCCGATCGTTTGTCCCCAAGCCCCCCCTGTCCCCCACAGAATCCATACCGCCATCCAGCAGCAGGACCGGATCATAGACCTTGCCCCTCCTCTGGTCTTCAGAACTAGCACAATCGGCCTTATCATCACTATCGACATTTCCTGCAAGAGAGATTCAGCCCGGAGTGTGCCTCCTTGGTTTCCCGCAGAGGATCGAGTTGTTTTTCTGAAAAATCGAAGTGGTCGGGATGAAATGAGCCAACCCCTGGCAACCAGAAGTTGCTACAGGAAGGGTGAAGCAAGGTTTTTGGAGAAGAGCTGTTTTGGGAACCGTATTCCGCTGCTCTTCAAGGCTTACGCCATCGGAGAACCATGCCACCGAGAACTCCCTCTTGGTACTTACCATCACGAACAGCAACATGGCCGTTCACCAAGAGCCAACGCAGGCCGGTGGGGTATTGATGGGGTCGGTCAAACGTGGCGGTATCCCGAAAAGTGTTGGGGTCGAACACGACCAGGTCGGCGTAATAGCCAGGTTTCAGATAACCACGATCGCGAAGTTGGAGGATGTCTGCGGGCAAGCCGGTGGCACTGCGGATCGCCTTGGGTACCGGAAGCAGTTTCTCCTCGATGGCGTAGTAGCCGATTTTGCGGGGAAAAGTGCCATAACTTCGGGGATGGGGAACCGTGGGTCCGGGGTTCTGGACACCCCCATCGCTGGCTGTAGCCACCCAGGGTTGTTGCATGTACACTCGCACATCCTCTTCATTCATACTGAAGTGAACTACTTGTGCGCCACCCTGTCGTTCGATCTCCAAGACAATATCCAGGGGTTCGCGTTTTTCCGCCTCGGCAATGGCCGCAATCGTCCGACCATTCCATTGGGGACGTGCGGCGAAATGAGCGATTTGCAGACGGCGGGCACCCTCCCAGCCTCCCAACAACTGAGCAATGTCCCTCCGGAGCTGCGGGCCGATCTGGGGATCATCCAGGCGCTTGAGGAAGTCCTGGGATGTCCCTTCCCGATAGCGTGGGGGCACCACGGTCGCCCGCAAGGATGTACTACTGGCGGTGTAAGGATACTGATCCGCTGTCACGAGCAACCCTTCCCGCCGTTGGGCTTCGATGAGACGGACAGCCTGGGCTGACAGACCCCAGGCCTCTCTACCAGAGGCTTTGATGTGGGAAATATGCACCCGGCAGCCACTCTCCCGCCCGATGCGAAAGGCCTCTTCCAGCGCGGCAAGCAAACCCGGTCCTTCGTTGCGAATGTGGCTGGCATACAAGCCGCCTGCCCGTCCCGCTACCTGAGCCAAGGCGATGATCTCTTCAGTCGCTGCGTAGGTTCCCGGATTGTAGATCAAGCCAGTGGAAAACCCCCATGCCCCATCGTCCATGGCTTGGTGCACCATCTGTTGCATCTTCCGCAATTCCTCCGCTGTAGGCGGACGATTGGCATTGCCCATGACAGCAGCGCGAATGCTGTTATGCGGTGCCAGATGGATCACGTTGGTTCCGATCCCTTGTTCCTCCAACGCTCGGAAGTATTTCCCCACATCCGTGGGACCGGAACCACAATTGCCTGTCACCACCGTGGTGCAACCTTGCATCACATAGTTCTTATTTGCCCGTCCCGATTTCTCGAGCAGTCCGAAATCGCAATGAGTGTGTAAATCGATGAAGCCCGGACAAATCCATAATCCCTTCCCCTCGATCACCACTGCACCGGCTTCGGGCTGAACGTCTCCAACGGCGATGATCCGGGAACCTCGAACATACACCGATCCCACTTCTGGAGGCCGTTCACTGCCGTCGTAAATCGTCACCTGACGAAAGAGCAGATGCGTAGCTGGTTCCCGTCCTGCAGAAGTAGCCGGAATGGAGGACTGGTCCCGTGAAACGTCCACGCCCTCTGTCGCACTCTTCCCCGGCACTCCCCTACCGACAGCGGATACCCCCATCGTTGCCCCGGCTACTCCTACTCCTACGCCGGCTACTTCTACTTCTCCCAGTAGTCCCAGGACAACCACTAGAGTTCCCACCGGTCCGGAAATGCCTAGACGTCCCCCCATTGGCTTGTCCCTCCGATCCGCCCGGTTGCAAAGCGGCTTACTACTAATGGCGGAAATGATCCGCATGGCCCGTAATGCGGCACCTCTCCGCCCATGCATTGTGCTTGTGATTATGGCCGGTACAAACCGCCATCGCAATAAAATTGCCACTCGCTAGCGGCTCGGGGAAGCAGAAAGGGAAAGCCCCGGAACGGGTAACCCATGGCCTTACTCCTGGTCGAGCTGGTGTGAACGGGACGGAAGATAGGGTGAATCGGCCCCAACAGAAAGTGGAAATTGCGCCGATCAGCCCTCGACCACCTCTTCGGAAGCTGTCACAGCCGTTGTTTCCAAAGCTGCGACCTCCGTCCGCTCCTGCCGGCCTTCGCCGAAGAACAAAAGCAAGGGGCTGGCCACAAAGATGGAACTGTAGGTACCGACAATCACACCAACGAGCATGATGAACGAGAAGAGGTGGACTCCCTCACCTCCAAAGGCGTACAGCACGAAGGCGACCAGGAAAACGGTCAGACTGGCCAAGACAGTGCGTCCCAGTGTTTGGTTGACGCTGTCATTGATCATCTGTGGGGTCAGACGTGGGTCTTTGCCCCGTACTTCCCGGATGCGATCGAACACGACGATGGTGTCATTGACAGAATAGCCGACCAGCGTCAGCAGAGCCGCTACCGCCGCCAGGTCGATCTTGAAATCCTGGATGCCCAACAGGTTCATACCAGGAACCAGGTGAAGGTAATGGCAGACGGCAATCGCTCCGAGGGTGAAGGAGAGATCGTGGATCAAGCAGAGTACCGCTGCCAAACCGAAGGTCCAGTTGCCGAAACGGAACCACAGATACAGCAGCATGGCCACCCAGCTCGCCAGGATAGCAAAGAGGGCTTGTTGGCGGGTATCCGCTGCCAATTGGCTATCAAAGACTTCGAGCCGTTCCGGTTCGGGGGCATTATTGAACGTCTGCTGGGCTGAGCGCAGAACGCGTTCGAGAGTCTCTCGTTGAATCTTCTGTTGTTCAGGATCGGGCTTGGGAGCCGCCAACTGAGAAAACTCGGGCGACCGGCTGACATCCAAGCGCATCTGGGTATAGCGTCCTTCCACCGCCTCTCCACTGCCAGTCAAGGTGAACACACCTCGGGGATCATGCTGAAGCACCACGTAGAACTCTCGCTCCAGGAGCTTTTCCACATAGGAACGTGATGTCGGTCGGGAAAACGTCAGCTGAACGATCCCTCCATCGATGGCATAATCCATGGTGGCCCCGTCGAGAATCGATTGGCCATCGTTATCACGCAAGAGACGTTGCAGGCTGACTCGAACCAGGTCATCCTCCCGCTCTGTGGTCCGGATCGTGAAGTAGCGGCTTTTGCCATCCGGATAACTCTCACCGGAAAGGTACATCTGCTCCACGGACACATCCGGCAGGGTTCGGGCACGGGCCAGGACGTTTTGCTTCATCTCTTCGCTGTCGAACACCCCCCTTCGCCCTGGCTTCTGACTCAGAGTCACGAGAGCCTGCGACGTGCTGCCATCAGGATTTTGGTAGGTGATCTGATAGATGAAGACATTAGCCGCTGCGGCTCCTTCTTCGGTTTGGTTGATCCATCGGGCATCTACGGCGTTGAGCCAGCGCTGCTGATTCTCTTCGCTCAACAACTCGCGGAATCCAGCTTTGCCGTCGGGGGTTCGTGTTAAGGCTCGTTCCTCGCCCTCTTTGAGGCGACCGGCAAATACGGTACCGCCGCGGAAGTCCACGTTCAGGCCATCCTCCCCGCGATACAAGAATAATCCTACTCCCAGAAGAGTCAGGAGGGTGGTCGCTGTGAAAAAGTGGAAGCGATACTTCATCGGATTGAAATTGGGGCGCTCGAAAAGCCGCAGCATGCGCAATTGGGTGACCCAGCGGCGGGCCATGCCGTAATCAAAGATGAGCCGAGTCATGTATAAAGCGGTGAAGAGACTGATTACCAGTCCCAAGGTCAGGGCAATGGCGAAGCCTTTGAGCTGGTCATTCCCGAAGATGTATAGCACCACAGCCGTAAAGATACTGGTCAAGTGGGTATCCAAAATGGTAGGTAAGACGCGGGAGTAGCCATTGCGGAGGGCCAAGGCCAAACTGGCACCTTTATTCCGCTCTTCCCGCAGTCGCTCGTAAATGAGGATATTGGCATCCACGGCCATACCGAGCGTCAGGACCAACCCAGCCAAGCCGGGCAACGTGAAGGCAGCGTTGACAGCCACCATAAAACCCACCGTCAGCAACAGGTTGGCCAGCAGGGCGATACACGCCACCAACCCGGCAAAACGGTAATAGAAGAGCATAAACACAAGTATGGTCACGAAGGCGGCCGCCACGGAAAATGTCCCCCGGCGGATCGTGTCCGCACCCAAAGTCGGACCAATCGTGTTCTCGCTGACAGGTTTCTCACGCAATTCGGCCGATAATGCGCCGCTCCGCAGGATGTGGACCAGACGCTCCACGGTCTTACGGTCAAACCGCCCGTGGATCTGACCATGGCTGGTGATTTCCTGTTGCAAGGTCGGTGCCGAGACAATCCGACCATCCAACAGGATCGCCAGATGGCGTTCGATGCCAGAACTGGGTTTATTCCGCCGAGTGATCCTTCCAAACTGTCGGGCACCAGCTCCGTTGAAAATGAAATCCACCGCGGGGTTATAGGCACGATCCACACCCACGTTGGCTGTGAGTGTGATGTCACCCCCGACACGTAGGGCATCTTCCGGTGATAGCCGCGTCAGCAGAAAATATTCGTACTTCTTGCGATCGACTAGTTTGTCCGCTTCCGCCTCAGACTTGCCTTCGCGCAACAACCGTTGCTTCTCAGCCGCTTCACGGGCCAGCTGATCCTCGTCGAGACATTCGCGACTGTACAACACCATTGCGGCCTGGGAGATGTCGAAGACGGGATTACGATCCCGACCGATAAAAAGGACTTTGCGTTCTTGCCGGGCACGGGCTGCCTCCGCCCACAATCCACCGCTGCCCTCAAAACGATTGGACAAGCCGAGCGTCTCACGTTCCTCCGGTGCCAGTTCCGCCCATTGATAGCGAACCAATGCCCGCGTTTCACCGATGACCACTTCAAACTCACCCTCCGGTCCCTCCGGCGGCAAACCTTTCCGAGCACGGGCCATCAGCTCCTCGGCATCTTTCCGCTCCAAGCTGTCCCGTGCCGCAGCAATCCCCTCGGCATCGTCGTGCCCATTGGCCAGTATGCGGAACTCCAAAACCCCCATCTGGGAGATGAGACGCTTGATTTCCTCGATCTCTTCCGCAGTCAGATTTTCCCGACCACGGGCGGAACCTCCTCCCACCGGCAAAATGATTTCGATCCGCGTCGTACCAATAGGCCGAACAGTGACATTCTTGATGTCCGTGGGATCGATCCGTCGCTTGATTTGCGATGCCAATTGATTGATTTCTTCCTTGGTCAGGCCTTCGCTCAGTTCCGAAACCGATGAGGGTTGTTCCCCCAGGGTCTCTTTCCGAAGCTTGGTCCGTTCCAAGTTGATCTCATAAACCAGAATGGTTCCCCCGGCCAGGTCGATGCCCAATTTGTACTTGTCGAATCGGAAAGCATAAAAAGCCGCCAGTAAACAGGGAACCAGACAGATCAGAAAGCCGCGTAGAAAGTTCCGTTGCATAGCAGTATCCGTAGCACGCAAAGCTCAGGGTTGATGGCGCACACCCTTCTGGGATTAAGGTAAGCGCTAACCAGGGTCCGGCAGGTTTCAGTCTTTCTTATTCGCTTCTGCTTCGTCCGCTCCGAGAATCTGAACAACCACACTCTTCTTGATGCGCAGTCGGGAATCTTCCGAACGAATGACGATTTCGTCATCTCCCTCGCGGATGGATACCACAATGCCGACAATGCCAGCGTTGGTCAACACCTTGCTTCCGCGTTTGAGGGAGGCCATCAGCTTCTCTTGTTCTCGTCGCTGCCGGCGGGTTTGTGCTGGGAAAACTACTAGCATCAAAAAGAGCATAAAGAGAGCCACGATGAACAAAGGCGTGAGGCTGTTGCCCATCGGGGCACCCGGGGCCGCTTCTCCCCCCTCCTGGGCGAATATGATCACCAGGCTTGCGATGGTCATAGTGCCTCTCCGCAGTGCGATCGGCTCTTCCTTCCCGCCACCCCAAACCCTCTGATGAAGGTTTTCCCTGTCCCAGATCGACTCATTCCTGCCCGCCCTAATCTCCCAGATGAAGGTTTTCCCGGATGCCAGGCTGGCTCATTTCCTACCGACTGTAATCTCAGCGATACCAGGTTCACCAACACGTTCCGTCGAGCGCGTCGTTCCGCTACGATCCGTCGTTGGGTCTGAACCTAACCTCATCGGCCAGCCTTCAAAGGATACGGAATAATCAATCTAGGAATCCCCCTCCCAACGGACAAGACATGGCACCAGCATCGCCCTCATCCCTGGAATCGATACCGTTCTGTGATGGCCTCAATAGTAATGAGGCCGGGGGGAACTATACAAATGCTGAATTCCCTCTTTCAGCATCAACTGTGATTGCGACAACGGGCTGAGGCCGAGGGGGACGGCCTTCGTTTCGACGTTCTAACCTACCCTTAGAGCTAAAGACGAATCCCAAGCATGATCTTCACGCCCACTGCGGCTCCACCCGCCTCCCATCATCACCAGACAAACCGCTCACGATCTCGAAGGAGGGGGCAACAAAGCGCTCTTTACCTCCTAAGCAGAGCATGGCATATAGGGGCCCAGTCAGGGGGAAAGTGCAACCTTGGGGGCACTCCAGCGCTACGGTGATCCGCCCCTCCAAGGAGCGAAGCGCTCTTCATCGGTGCGAAGCGCTCTTCATCCTCGGGAGTAGGGAACACCCAATCGTTACTGATACTCGAGCCAAGGGTACGTTTTTTCGGAATTCGGAACCCGCTAGGAAGCGGGTAAACTGGCAGTACGGAGTGCATACAAGTCGCAGGGGGGAAAAATGACCTGGCTGATTCGGTGCGTCTGCCGATGTATTTTTCACATATGGCTCACAGCTCTGGTGTTATCCAGTGGGACCTCGGCGGTAAGGGCCGAATCTCCTCGTCCCCCCAAGATGTCGCTTTGGGACAAACTCAGGAACGATAGGAACAGTGGCAAATCCGGTTCCTCAGACCACAGAACGATGGGCGTGCGGGGTCCCATAGTCGTTTCCCCACTGCCTCCCGAAGTCCAAATCGAGGCTTTGCGAGCTGAACAGGAAGCCTACCTGCGACGGGTGGCGGTGTGTACGGAATTGCGAAAGATAGCGGTAGAACGCGGAGATGAGGCGCTCTACCGTCAGGCGGATGAGCTGGAACGTGAGGCAGAAGCCTTATACCGCCTCCGCGTAGGACGCTTAGGAATCCAACTTCCCCGCTCTCCTGATCATCTATCACAGAAGAGCGTGTCACAACCCGAACGAGAGGAGGAAATACGCAGGGCTGCCCGACGGCTGTCCTCTTCAACCCGGTCTGATCCAGCGACGGCCGAAGTGCGTATCCGGGAGGTCCAACCATGAAGCTGGGCTGGCGATGGCATCTTCGAACGCTCCTGCTCATCGTCGTCGTAGGTTGGGAAATGGGGTGCGGCCATGTCCGACCTGTGGGTCCCTTTGCTGATCGCTGGGCCCGCTCGACTCCCCCCGCGTCGCCACCTCCCTCCCCTGTCACTGTACCGGCTCCACGTCCCACACCGCCTATGAATCTGGTCGCTGCTGATGATGTCTTGCCCGATAATCCTTATGCTGCGGTTGCCAAGCTGAAAAGTGAACTGGAAGCTGATCGACGACACCTGCCTGAGCCCCCACGGACAGCAGAAATATCCCGTATCCGCGGCCCGATTCGTTGACCGGCCCGATTCGTTGATCGGCATGGGTATTAACAGCTTGAGCAACTGGGTGTGAGTACCCGTGCCCAGTAGGGGAAGGCTTGCAGGTGAGCACCGAGGAATTCAAGGGCACGAGCTGAAGTTATTCTCTTTCGACAAATTCCTCCAGACGCAGGACCCGAGGAGGACGACGCAACTTGAGCAGAGCCCGGGCCTCAATCTGACGGATACGTTCACGTGTGATGCCGAATTGTCGAGCGACTATATCCAAGGTGCGGCATTTACCATCCCGCAGGCCATAGCGTAGCTCGATAACCTCGCGTTCGCGGGGGGGCAAACTGCGCAACACCTCCCGAACACGTTCCTGTAATAAACGGCGGTCGGCATTCTCTCCGGGAAAAAGATCGTGGTCATCCCGGAGGAAATCCTCCAGGGAATGGTCTCCGTCCCCGCTGAGCGAATCGTTCAAGCTGACCGGTTGGCGACCGACAATCCGTAAGGAGCGCATTTCCTCTGCTTTCAATCCAATGGCCGCAGCCAGTTCCTCATTGCTCGGATCGCGTCCCGTAGCTGCTGACAATTCACTCCGTTTGCGTTCCAGACGTGCGAGTACCGATATTTGATGGCAGGGCACACGTACCGTGCGGGCATAGTCATGCAAGGCGCGGGTAATTCCCTGGCGAATCCACCAGGTGGCATAAGTGCCAAATTTGAATTTCAGACGCCATTCGTATTTATCTACGGCACGCATCAGTCCCCGGTTGCCTTCCTGAATCAGATCGGAGAATGGTAACCCCCGATTGCGGTATTTCTTGGCGATGGATACCACCAGGCGGAGGTTGGCTTCGGCCAGTTCTTGACGCACCTTCTGATATTGCTGACGACGTTTGCGGAGAATTTTCAGACTGGCGAACACCTCGGTGGGCGTCATAAGGGCACGGATGAGGACATCACGGAGCATTTTTTCGTGGTGAGCACGCTCGGTGGGAGAAGAGGTGATCGCCCGAGCAAGCAGAAGGTGACTGATTTCATCGGCCACATCAGCCAATTCATCCATCCACCGCTCCAGCAGTTCTGTCCGTGGGGACAACTCCTGGACCAGGCGGCGGCATTTGCGTAACCGATACCAGCGATTACGCCGCCATTGCTCTGGATCTCCTGGAAATTCATCCCGGATGCCGGCTGTGAAAACAGCTTGCTCCTGATCGAGCAGGCGGCACAAGGTGGCGAGATTGGGCTTGAGCCGGCTCAGAATCTGTGCCCGGCTCAAACGCAGCTCTTCCGAGGAGTAAACATCAATGTGGGGGTCGATCGGCAAATTTCCCGCAGCGATGCGCTCGAAGGTCTCCCGCACACGCAGGAGCATCAGGGGGCAGAGCAGGGCCGCGCTTCGGAACCGGTTGCGATAAAACTCCAAGCGTTGGGCCAGCTCCAATTCCTGGTCCCGGCTCAGCAAGGGTATAGCACCCATCTGCCGGAGATAGACGCCGAGCGCGTCATCCGCTCCGCTTTCTTCCTCGACTTCCTCGGCACTCTCGTCATCATCGAGAATAGTGTCTTCTAGTTCTTCGTCGCGGAGTTCGTCGATGTCAGGTTCCACGGTGTCGTTCCAATCCAGTTCGTACTCTGGAGCAGGTTGCGGTAGTTTACCGGCACTTTCCGCACCCTTGGGGGCACCTCTACTTGTTGTACCTGTTGTTGAAGTCTCCGTACTTTCGGCTGAAGAATCGAGAGTCGTCGAGTCTGGGCGATACATCGGTTGCGTCTCCGGGTTGGGCGAGATCCGGAAGGGCTCAGTATGCGTATTCGTAGCCGTTCCCTACAATGAGCCTTTCCTCCTGGTCGTAGAGCGAGGGAAGTGGAAGTCCCGGCTTTCTTGTTTCCTGAGGAGCCCGAGTGGTCCATCCTGCTTAGGAAAAACCTCTCGGGCGGGTAGGCCCAGGACCATCAGTCAGCCAGTCGCACACCCCTCCAGGCTGTAGAACAGCCGCATACTGAACCATACGCAAAAGGCCGTCGGGAGCGGACAAGAATACCGGACGGTTATCCCCCGCAACCGTACGGCTAACACCCTATTATACCCGCTGCGAGGCTGGAAAATGTCTATTTCCCGGAATTTCTCGCTGATTTCTGTCCTTGTAAAATCCCCGCAACGGTTATAACCATGCTTGACCGGACCTCGTTGGTGATCCATGGTATCGAGCGGTGCTATTGGCGATGGATTCCACCGAATGCAAGGGATGTGCCGCTCGTCCTTTTCCTGCATGGAACAGGAGCCTCGGTTCCTTGGGCCGATACCGAAACAGGTTGGTCAGAGGCCGCCCGACATTACGGCTTCGCCCTCGTCTTTCCAGAAGCTCTGCCCCAAAACCCGCTACTTCCACCCCATTTTCTTCACAACCCTCAACGCTGGAGGATAGCCGACGATCGACAATTTCCCTCGCTCTCTCCCTCAACTGAACCAGCGACCCAACTCTCCAATCCCACACCGTCATCCGACCCTGAAATTCCAGGAGAAGGTATCCAGGAAATAGACGATGTCGCATTTCTGGACACCATCCTAGATGAGGTGTTGCAAACCGGTCAGGTCCACCCGGGTCGTGTTTATGGGACCGGTTTTTCCAGTGGGGCAGCGATGACCTTCCACTATGCGGCCCTGCGGAGCCAGCGGTTGGCTGCCATCGCCCCGGTGGCAGGATATTGTCGCGGTCTATTACCTCCAGCGGTTCGCCCCATCCCCACTCTCTACTTGATTGGTGATGCGGACCCTCTCGTCCCCTGGCACGGCGGCCTGGTTGCCAGTCCGTGGACAGGACGGCTAGTCCGACGGCCACCTCTGGTCGAATCTCTGGAACGTTGGGCTACCTGGCTTGGATGTTCCCCCATCCCTCACCTGATCGAAGACACGTCCGTTTACCGGCGGGAAATCTACCCTGGTCCGGTGCCGTTTGAGGTTTACATCGTCAAGGGACTGGGACATCACTGGCCAGGAGGTCGCGGAGGCTGGTCGGCACGGATTGCAGGACCACACCATCCCTACTTCAACGCCACCGAAACCGTCTGGCACTTCTTGCAAAGACACTCCCTTGCTGAGACAACCGAGGGATGACCTCAACCTCTTGACGTCTCACCACTTTTCCGGTCACCCTTCGACCGTTTATGGAAGTTACCTTCGGCCACTTTTGTTCGGAACTCGAGCCCACCAGCTATTGATACTCAACTCCACAATAATCGAGTATTGAAACTCAACCCCACAACAGCCGCGACGCGACCGGGGAATCTGAGCTATAATGCGTCAGATGTTCGGTTACACCAGATATGCGGTTTATAGGGATATCAGAGCTGATACTGCAAAATCCATAGGGTGAAAGGTGCATTCGCTATGATTCGGCCGAGCTGGGAACAATGCGGAAGGCTGTGTAGCGTCGTCCTAGTGATAGCGTGGGGTGTGAGCGGTCTGTGGGGGTCACGCGTCCCACTCGGTGCCATCCCTCCCCAAGGGTCTCAAGAGCATTCCCCAAAAGGCACAACTAAGGCGGCGGAACCTCCGCTGTTTGTGGATTGGCCCGACGCCAAACCTGAGGCCGTTCTCGTGCTGAGTGGTCAAATGTATGGATATTTACAACCGTGCGGTTGCAGTCGTCCGCAGTTAGGGGGGCTGGAACGCCGTGCCCAATTCATAACCCATCTGCGAAACAAAGGTTGGCCGGTCATCGGCGTGGATGTCGGGGACTTACCGCCCATGGCGGGAGTCGTCCGGGAGCAGCAGTTGTGGAAATACGCCATAGCGATGCAAGCCCTACGGGAGATGGGATATGTTGCGATTGGGGCTGGAAAAGCGGAATTTACCCAGGGTCTGTATGCCCTGCTCGATCAATATGCAGCGGTTCAAGAACGCCCTCCCTTCCTGCTCGCCGGAAACGTGCTGGGAAAGCTCGGAAGGCAACTCACACCGCGAGCCGAGGCGTTCGTCGGTCCCGGCTCCCGCCCCATGGTTGGCCTGCTGGAAGTAACTCCTGTAGGTTCCGTGACGGTCGGTATCGTGGGAATAGTAGGACCGTCTGTGCAAAAGGAAGTGGTCCAGTCCGGTGTTTCCACCCGCATTGGGTTCGCCCCGGAAAAAGAGGCTTTGGCTGAAGCTGTGGCTGAACTGAAGAAACGCCAGCCTCCTCCAGCATTCAATCTGTTGCTGTATCAAGGTACGGAGGAAGAGGCCCGAGCTGTTGCCCAGGAATGGCCCCAATTCACTGTCATTCTTTGTCGTGCCACAGCTACGTTACCTCCAGAAAAGCCGCAGGAAATCGTTCATGCGAATGGAAGTACGACTTACATCATTCATACCGGTTGGAAAGGGCAATATGTCGGAGTCCTCGCTGCCTTCGCACGCAAGGCGGGAGGTTGGGATTTCCGCTACCAACGGGTCCCTCTCACCGAGCGTTGGAACACGCCGGGGTCGGAAGAAGCCGCTCGACAAGCCAATCCGATTCTGCGCTTGCTGGACACTTATGCGGAGCAAGTGCAGCGACGTAACTACCTGGCCCAATTTCCAGAACTCATACACCCTGTGACAGCGAAGGATCCCAAGCAAAAGCCGGCATTCATCGGCTCGGAAGCCTGCCGGTCCTGTCATGCCGCCGAGTATGAGGCTTGGAAACAATCCCGCCATAGCCACGCCTATGAGACCTTGGAACACCATGCCAAACGACCCGCGGGACGCCAGTATGATGGGGAATGCGCTGTCTGTCATACGGTGGGCCTCGGCTACAAAACCGGTTTTCGCAACGAGATTTCTACCCCCCATCTCAAGCACGTCGGGTGTGAAAGTTGCCACGGCCCGGGAAGTGCTCACGTTGCGGACCCCAAGAATTCTCTTTACCTGGCTTTGCAATCACCCTGGCGCACCGATCCAGCTGATCGACTACCGGAATTGGCAACCATCCAACGGCTGGCTTCCTCGACCCCTGCTGAGAGGAACAGGGTCCAGCTTCCCATGGCTCAACAGCGTGCTTTGCATGCGGTGTCCACCATGTGCATGAATTGCCATGATGGGGACAATGATCCGCACTTCGACCTGTTGACCTATTGGCCCAAGATCATCCACCCCAGTAAAAAGTGAAAGTGAGTGGGTGGAAGCGGATTGGGTCGAGACCACCCGGAGATTGCTGGGGGACTTTTCCGGCCCAAACACGCCTCACCGGCCATTCCTTCGCGGCAGGAGGGCTACCGCACCAGATTCTTCAATCCCTCTTTCTGGAAGTGGCGTTGGATGTTCGGGTCATCCATATTGAGTTTGGGCATCACTTCGCGGGCTTTCTGCCGTCGGGCCTGAAACTCGAAACCAATCGGGGCAACGATCAGGATGGCCGCTGGAATCCACAGGAACAGAATGGTCGGGAAAAGCATCCAGAAGCTGGCCCGTTGGGCCCGGGCATCGGCCCGTTGCCGGGATGTTTGCCGCAAGTGTGTGGCAAACTCCATCAAGGCCTCTGTGATGTCATTGCCGAGTTTCTGGCACTGATTGAGCATCAAAGACAGATTACGAACCTCTTCCATCTGGGAACGGTTGGCCCATTGTTCAAAGGCAACATTGAGGTTGAGCAATTCGGCCTGCCGCACGACGATGTCCAGTTCCTGGGCCATCCTCGGAAAGGGCAAACGAAGCTGATCGGTCACACGGCGTAAAGCTCCCAACAGTCCCTGCCCTGCCAGTAAGGCGATGGAAAGCATATCGGCAAAGACCGGCAGACCTCGTTCGATTTCCCGGCTGCGGGCCCGGGCCTTGAGGAACACATACAAACGGGGCAACGAGAATCCGAGTGCGGCTAGAATCAGACCCCCCAAAGCCACGTAAGGAATGTAAGCAGGCTCCACCAAAAGGGCGGCAGCTACCGCCGCGAACAACGGCGTAAAGACCAGCACCGTCCGCACGGCCCGATACTCCGCCAAAGCGCGGGGACTGTAGTATCCCGCCCGGATCAGTTCCGGGAGAATCTCTTCCCGATCACGGGCCTCTCCTGGTACGCCGCTGGCCAAAACCTCGGTCATATCACCGAGAATCAACTCCGCTTGGGAGTCCCCACTGGAAGTCTCCAGCGGCATGCGTACCGCTGTTACCGCCGTGCGACGAAAGAGAACTAGAAACACCAGAAAGCATATCAGTGTTATACTTCCACCCACCACCAGATACCATATCCACTCAACTGTCATGGCTATACCTCAATCATTATAAACAAAAAATTGTGGAATTGCTCCCTTACTCTGAAACAAAGTTGTGGATATATTCAAATATCATACAGCTTTTTTCAGCACAAGCGCCTATTCACCCGCTTTTGCAAAAACTCGGGAGTAGCAAGGGCCTTGTGTGTAAACACAATCTTTGGCTTATTTATCATAACATTCATCTTGAATATCTGGTTTATTTCTAGAGTTTGTCAATAATCGACTTTGAGTATTTGCAGAAGCCAGAAAATACCGATAGCCTGCATAATAGCACACATGAGGATAATACTCCAGCCGCTGGGGCTTTGCATGAAGCTCTGGACGTATTCCGGTTCGGCTAGCAGGTAGGCAAGCAGGAGCAACGGGGCGGCCAGACCGATGGCGATGGCAACAATCCGACCCTGGGCGGTAGCTGCGAGGAATTGGCCACGATACTGATTGCGATCCCGAACGCTATCGGCCAACCGTTCCATGAGCAGCACCAGATTGCCACCAGTCTGGGTATAGAGTCCGACCGTGGACGCTAGCAGATCAAAATCCATGAGGCGGATACGCCGAGCCGTGGACTGCAAAGCGGCTGTGGGGCTCAATCCCAATTTCATCAGGCCGACGGTATGCTTCAACTCGTCCGCCAGGGGTGGAGTGCCCTGTTCCGCATAGAATCGGATGGCCTCTTCAATCGGCAGGCCGGCCCGTACCGAACCGGCAATCATGCGGAAGGCATCCGGGAGCTGTTCCTGCAACTGGCGTCGATACCGCCGACTGGCAATAGCCACGACTCCGAGGGGAATCCCTAATCCCAGGAGGATGCCCAAGATAGTCAGCCCCAAGTTTTCCTTCCAGAGCCAGACACCTCCGCCGAAGAGCGTGGCCAGAAAGATCATCACTGCCAGTACACCCAACGGTGAGGCCTCCAAGCCGGAGTGTCGAACTGCTGTCTCAAACCAGTTGTCGAAGCGGGTTCGCAAGTCCGGTTCAGGTTCGCTGGCGAATTTGGTCAAACCCACCCCGCTGTCCGGAGGGCTGATCAGTCGCCGTTCTGCCAGGCGGCGTCGTTCGGCCAATGAACGGGTAACAAATACAAAGGCGGTCAACAGGCAAATGACTGTAATGCCGATACCCAAAAGTCCCAGTGGTCCGAGGGTTTCCACAGTGTCGATCCTCCCGAGATATTTATTGGCCCCGTTTGGTCCCGTCCCAATCGGTGCCGGTATCTGTCCGATGGGTGCCGTCCCGTTGCCCGTGAGTCAGACCTGCCACTGAGGAGAGTTTGACACCGCGATGGTGTTTCTCCATCCGTGAAGAGATTGGACCGCCGTAATAGCGACGGAAGAAATCACTCGTCCTTCCAGACCCGCTCGCGGAAGATGTCCTCGGGCAGTTCGATTCCCATGGCCTGGAATTTTTCCAGCACCCGGGGTCGATAACCCGTTGCATAAAATTCGCCGAAGGCTCGCCCATTGCGGACTCCCAGTTGGCGATAGCCGAAAATATCCTTTACATGATAGGGTGGCGGATCCGTACCCAGAAGTTCCGAAATCCGCACAATCTTGCGCATTCCGCCCTTGAGCCGAGCCAATTGCACTATGAGGGTTATGGCTGTCACGATATAGTGACGAATCACCGGCACTGGTAATTCGAAGCCGGCTAGCATCACCATCATTTCCAGGCGGGTCAAGGCGTCATCCGTGTCGTTGGCGTGAATGGTCGTGAGGGAACCTTCGTGTCCGGTATTCATGGCCTGGAGCATGTCCAAGGCTTCACCACCGCGGACTTCGCCAACGATAATCCGGTCGGGACGCATACGCAAAGCATTGCGAACCAATTCCCGCTGGCGGATTTCACCGGTACCTTCGACGTTAGCCGTCTTGGTTTCCAGACTTACCACATGCGGCTGGCGGAGCTTCAACTCAGCCGTATCTTCAATCGTGATCAAACGCTCTTCGGGAGGAATGAATTGGGACAGAGCGTTGAGTAAGGTGGTTTTGCCACTGCCTGTCCCCCCCGAAATGAGGATGCTCACCCGGGCCTCCACAGCAGCCTGCAAAAGTTGCAGAAACTCGGCCGGCATGGTGCGATTGTCAATCAGATCCTCTCCGCTGAGGCGAACACCGAACCGGCGGATGGAAAGCACCGGTCCGTTTAGTGCCAAAGGGGGGAGGATGGCGTTTACACGGGAACCGTCTTCCAGACGGGCATCCAACATCGGGGACATTTCATCGGCACGTCGACCCACACGCGCTGCGACCCGCTGAATGATTTGCAGCAAATGGGCATTGTCGTAAAACCGGACATCGGTCAGTTCCAGCCGGCCCCGACGCTCCACATACACGGTATGAGGGCCATTCACCAGAATATCCGTAATTTCCGGATCGCTCATCAGAGGATCGAGGGGTCCCAGACCGAAGACCTCGGACATCACCTCCTCGACCAGTTGTTCTCGTTCCAACTCATTGAGCAACTCGGGAGCGTTGGCACACAACTGAGCTGCCAGATGACGCACTTCGCGGCGTAAACGCTGCGGCTCCCAACGATTGAGCTTCGAGAGATCGAGTGTCTCCACGATCCGTTTGTGGATTTCCGTTTTCAAACGGTGGTAGCGGGTATGAAAGGTATCGGTGTTGGCACGCGTCGAGCCCATAGTGAGCATCCTGTATTTAGTGAGCATCCTGACTGTGAGCAGGCCGGCGATCGACCTGGGTGAACTTCCGGGAACTTACTTCCTGATACTTCCGGGAACTTCCGGGTCCGTGAATTTCATCATTTTCCTAGGAGAGTCACCGCGTTCCCAATCCTGGGGCGTGCTATCCCGAGCCGGGTGGTGTTTGCTCTGGCGGATCATTCCTCAAAATGCCCGTCCGTCCCCCGCTCAAGCGGGGTGTCCTAGGGTATGGGTGCCACGCACAGTCTTAGCTGCTCAGCGGCGTCAAACGGGCCAGCAGAGCAGAAGCAAGACGGCGTAATTCCCGACTCAAGCGGGACCAACGTGCCGTATGGACCACGGAGCGCCCCAAGATCAGAGCGTTGTTCACCGCACGCGGATCATCTGGAAGCCAGGCTTCGATCTTCCGCTGCAAAGCCTCCTCCGCCTTCTGCCAGGGAACTTGTCCGGATTGACCGTAGCGGTTGGCAGCCAGGACTATGTCCTGGGCAGAGATACCGTTATCCACCAAGGTGCGGACATATTTGCGTGTCAGACGCAATGCCGGCGGATCCAAGCGTGTCAACACCACGATCAGATCGGCAGCCTTCAGGATTTCTTCCGCTTCCAGGCCGTGCTGAGGTCCAGTATCCAGGATGATCCAACGATAGAGATTCCGGAGAATGATCTGGAAGTCACGGACCGCTTCAGGTGTCAGGTCTTCTGCTGCCAGGGTTTCGGGAAAATACGCCAGCACATCGACCTTATCCGGATGAGACACCACGGTGCTGCGAACCATGCTGCCATCCATCCGCTCTCCCGCCTGGATCAACTCGGCCAAGGAATGTTTGGGTTGGAGGTCCAGGTTCAGGGCCAGTTCAGGGATTCGGGTCCCCAACTCGGCCAGGACCACGCCCTGCTCATTTTCTGCAAGAGAGAAAGCCAGGCCGGTGGCCACGGTGGTACACCCTGCTCCACCCAGCGCTGCGGTCACGCTAATGATCCGCCCGCGGGCTTCCGGGACTCGGCCGCTACGTCGCAGTTCTTCGATGGCATCGAGTAGGCGTTCCCCTACCGATTCATAGGGCCAAACATCGGCAGCCCCTGCAGCACGTGCCGCTTCGAGGACTTCCACGTCCTGCGTATAGCGCGTGACGGCGTAGACGGGTTGGTGCGTTTGCTCCGCTGCATGACGGACGGTCTGCAGTGCAGTTGCTGTATCTCCATCGAGGAACACCAAAACGAGGTCACCCGGAGGTTGGCGCACCAGACGAACCCGAAGGTCTCTGAGCGGAACGCAATCACCGGCGGCGCAGTCCAGGCCCAGATGCAAGGCGGCCCGGCGACCATGTTCCCGTTCTTGCTGTCGTTCTGCTGCTAGCAGCACCCGCATAACGTCGGTTGTTTTCCAGAAGTTGAAGCCTGGCATGGAGGCGGTCTCTCGCCGAAGTGGTGCACGATTCACTCGGCAAGTCGGACGCGACAGACCATGCGGTTATTTGCCCAGAACTCCGGAGACGGCTCGCGTTGTTCGGTCACCGCAGCGGCATGGGGAAGGACACACGGTTGCAGAACCAAAAGCAGGTTAGTCCCCTGAGTCTGAATTTCCACCAGGCGTGCTGCGGTCCAACCGTGGACGCGAACCTGTCCCTGGAGCGTATCATACACACTATACAACGGCCAGAGCCGGGCTTGCCCTGTGCTGGCCAGGTCTTGCAATGTTTCCAGCAGGACGGTGCGGGTTTGACTTCCTACCGGTGGCAAGCCCGACGCCCCAGGAACATTCACCTTATTATCCCCGCGAAGAACGAAACCGCCAGCCCCAAACTGCCGTTCCAGCTCTACTCGGCGTATTCCCTCCTGAATCTGGTGCAAGGTGCCAGCAAAATCTTCGACACCGATCTGAAGAAACAGGGCCGGACCCACCGTTAGACCAGTTCCCACCGTTAGACCAGTTCCACCGAGGGTCTGGACGATCTCAGGCAAGCCATCCGCTCCGGTCTGCCAGCGCTGATTGCTACGATCATAACTCCAGATATCGCACAATCTCCGCTGCCACTGCCATTCCCAACTACGTATGTCCTCACCACTTGGATCTGAATATAAAGCAATTGGAACGAGGGGAATAGGACGATCATGGCTGGGCCGGTAACCGACCACTCGCCAATCCAGAAAAGCCGTCGCCTGGGCTGCGATCGCTGTCTGGGGAGGCCGACCACCCCACAACCCGGGCAAAGCGGAGCGGCGCACGGTCACCCGCACAGCGTTGATCGCGGAATTGTCCCAACTGTCCACATCCGCGGGTAAGGGGCGAAATGTCCCTCGCAATGGACGATCCAACTGGCCAATGACAATATCTCCCTCGGGGTTGTTGGGGTCGTTGAGATCCAAGCTGAGGCGTTTGTTGCCGGCAAAGTTGAGTTGACCGATGGTTTGAGCCATCTGGCGGGCTTGCCGAACCCGACCTTGCATCAGGGCGTGATAGTTCTCCTTCAGCAGCAGACTGTCATCGGCCAGCAAGCGGGCACCCGCCAGTGCCGCCGCATCGGCACCTCCTTGCGCTTCATAGCGAACATCCCGCAGCAAGCCAACGTACACCACCAAGCCCGTCAGCGCCAAAAGCACAGGCAAGGCGATCAGCAGGCTGAGGCCTGAGACACCGGTACGACCTTGCCGATAACAAGGCACGGGGTGGGCGAACATGCCAATTCCTCTCTTGGAAGACCAGGCTGGCTAACAACCGGCCCCAAGGCCTCACGACAGCAACCCGCGTGACAACGAAAGGTGAATGTCTATATTCCCGGTAACTCAGCAATGTCCCGCTGTTTCCCTAGGCCAACTCTTCCGGCTGTATGTTTGAAACGGCACTCGGCGATCCCAGGGGGCGATCCTTTCCAAGGGGGGTCACTGTCGGGCCTGGGCAGCGCGGCGAGCCTCTTCACAGGTCTTGCACTTTTCGCCGCCGGTCGCGTTGGGCAAACGGAAAGAGATCGGTGCCGCAGCGAAGGAGGCCGGCAGGCTGCTGACACGCCCCATGCTGTCGCGGTTACCTATCGTCGGATATACTGGAACGGTTTCGGGTGTTACGGTATCCCGATTATAATTGCCGTTGGGATTGGGTGGTACTACTCCGGGGATCGTCGCGGGATGGTAAGACCCACCATGAGGGATGATGGTATAGCCTGCGTCTTTGACACCGGTCAGGTGGTGGATCACAGTTGCTCCAGGCGGCAGGCCTCGTGGGGGTGGAGGTTGGATGTTGAAAATCCGCATCAGATCGGCATCACTCACCGCCATTGTCCCTTTGACAATTTTCTCAACCCGTTGATCTTCTTGGGCATATTCGGGACTGGAAGGATCGGAGAACACGCCTGGGGGCAGCTTCGGCGGAGGTGAAGCAGGCAGCAGGCTCAACTGGCCGCGGGTGCTGGCGTATTCGATCAAAGCGGCACGATAGGGGTTGGCTTGCAGCGTGAAGTTCAGCGGTTTGTCATCCGGGTCCGCCATCAGCAGAGTCCAGGGGGTATTCCGCTTCATGACAATCTTGCAACTGCGGGCGATGCACGCAGTCCGCAACTCTTCCTTATCCCCAATGGTCACTTCAGTGGTCAAAAACACATCGACGTATTCCCCAACCCGAATCTGACCCCCCACTGCCCGACTCTTGGGCACTTGCACGTTGACAGCCCGTGTGCCAGGTTCTAGCCGTCGGCTGATTTCATCCGGTAGTGAGAGTTCCTCGAAATAGTCTTGCAACAAGACTTGATCAGCCAGGATATTGCGTTTGAGCACTCGGAGGGCAGCAGCAGAAGGCATGGGGGGAAGCAGCTTCGCCCGCCAGTTTTCTCCCAGTCGGGCTTTGAGAGCCTCCGCCTCGCTGGGATCCAGTTCCCGAACCATTACCTGGTCGGCGGTGACAGTCGTTCCTTCGAACATATTCTCCTTGGCCACCAGCACCTTCAGGGGAGGCGGTGTCGGCGGCTCCTGGGCCGCCTTGCGGTCAAACAGACCAGCATACTTGGCAACTGCTACAGCTCCCAAGCCAATCAGCAGGGCTAACGCCAGGGCGAATACAGTGCTTGCTCTCATGGGCGTACCCTCAATGGGTGTTCAATGAGTTCAAAGATCCTCCGGATACGTTTCCGGCTCCTGCCTTCGTCCCAAAGCAGTTCGGATTCGGGATCGGTTACCTTCTGTTTGGAGGTCTGTTCGCTTGTAGTCTCAACGTCAAAGCGGTCTTTATTTTACTCTTTGAGCATAACGGCCCGGCCTACCAACACTTCGTTGGGGGACGCCGGCACCAGCCAGGTCATCGTGGCATCCCGCACGGTGATTTCGATGCGCACTTCCAACGGCTGTCCGGGAGCTACGGGGCTTGTCTGGCCATTTGGGCTGCCGATATACACTTGGGCCCGAGAGGCGCGGGTCGGACCGAGCACAGTGGCTACCACTTGCCGCACTTCTGTCTCATCCCCCCCGAGAGCTGCCACCCGTGCGGCCCGGACACTCGCTTCCCCAACCAACTGCTCGGCCACAAGCAGGTCTCCAAGGCCCACCAGGGCTGCCGCTGCGGCTAGGAGCAAAGGTAGAGTCAGCAAGCTTTCCACTGCCGTAGAACCCCGCCGGCTCTTCTGTTGCGTTCGCAGATTATCCCACCTTCCAATATTTCCCTTCATGGGCGATCCATCCGGTTTGAGGAGTGGGGGGTGAGACCTCACGTGTACCCGCTATTTGCAATTCCCAACGATAGACATACAGCAGCACGGCCACGAGGCTGATCAGAAGCGGCAGCGAATAGGTCATCCGCATCGGTCGCGCGGCCTGGACCGTCTTCCCTTCGTTCATCGCCCGACGGTCCGCATCTAACCGGGCCATTGTCGCCTTGATCCGTCGGGGAGATAGACCACTCGCCATTACTCGGAAAAAGACCCAGACCAGTAGTACGATCGCCGTGGCCAGCCACACGAAGAGGAAGCCGCTCAAACCGAGCCAGGCGCCGATGGCTGTCATCAATTTCACGTCGCCTCCACCGCAGGTACCCATAATCCACAGGATGAACATCAGGACGAAAGCCACCGTGGCACCTACGAGCGCCAACGTCAAACCATCCAGAATGCCCAGCCACACTACCCCGGTTTCCCATACCCACAGCGGCCGACCCAAGCCACCCAGCCATCCCCCCCGCACAGCATTGGCGATCAACCCCACTACCAGCATCGTGACTGTCAACGCATTTGGAATTTTTGCTCGTTTCGTATCCGTCCAAGCAGCTATCCCGGTCAACCCCACCAATACCCCGAGAAAGACCCAGGCAAACCACATATTTGGAAAAAAGGTTCTTTCCACAGGGCAACTCCTCGACTTCCTCTCTCAGCAAATCCGTTGCGACCGAAATTCATGCCATAGTCGCAATTCCACCCCATTCTAAGCAGAATGGGCCTCGGGATATATCATGTTCCCGAAGCCCGATTCCATCCGGTACGATTGCGTCAGATCAACACAGGCGGATCAGACGCCGCAGAAAGCCTGGTTGGCATTCTGGGTGACAATGGCCGGGTTGTTAGGAGCAGTTTGGCCAAAGGCAGCCCGACCGGGGGTGTCGGTCACGTTCGTGCCCTGCTTGCTGGCCTTGCAGCCGCTCTGGGTGGACACATGGTACCCTTGGCTCAGACCCAGGATGGCTCTGGACAGCTCGGTGTACTCGACGTTGATCGCCCCTTCCAGATTAGCAAAGCCAACGACCAGGCCCAAGCCGACGATCGTGACTAGGAACAGGTACTCGACGGAGATGACACCAGCCTCGTCCTTCCACAGCTTGGCAAACATGGATATGTCTCCCTCGCATCTGGCGGGTATCCAGGGCTTTTCTCCCTGACCAGCTACTCACCGGTCTGGACCGATGGGCGAAGACCCTTCCCGCAGGTGGCCTCCCGGGAACCAGATAGTAGCTGCCCGGGAGGTTGGGGGTTGGCTTATGTACTTCAAGCATCAAGTTATACGGTCATGTCTGCGATTCAGATCAGACGCCGCAGAAAGCCTGGTTGGCATTCTGGGTGACAATGGCCGGGTTGTTAGGAGCAGTTTGGCCGAAGGCAGCCCGACCGGGGGTGTCGGTCACATCACTGCCCTGCTTGCTAGCCTTGCAACCGCTCTGGGTGGACACATGGTACCCTTGGCTCAGACCCAGGATGGCGTTGGACAGCTCGGTGTACTCGACGTTGATCGCCCCTTCCAGGTTGGCGAAGCCAACGACCAGACCCAGGCCGACGATCGTGACGAGGAACAGGTACTCGACGGAGATGACACCAGCCTCGTCCTTCCACAGCTTGGCGAACATAGAAATACCTCCCATGCATTGGGCGTCAGGGTCGTTCCGCCCTGACCGACCACGCGTCGGTCTGGACCGATGGGCGAAGACCCCTCATGCCCACTTACTCCCGTTCCATGCAGCAGAACCGGGAGAGTTTTGGGCACGGCTCTACCGGTCGGGCGAACACCGGGAGCCGTGGATATTTTGGTAGCCCGCAAAAAATTTTACTTTTTTCTTGACCGCGGGCTGTTCATGATCTATGGTTAGGTACCTTTGAGGTTGGGCGAGTGGAGGGTGAGCTTCCGGGCTACTCCGAACTCGCTGGCTTCTCATGTTGTTCGTCTGCGTCGTCGTGCCCGTCACCCCATCGTGAGGTGACTTGGGCGAGGAAGGATTTTCGGGCAACCCTTGGACTTTGTCTGCAAGTTTGGTTGCCGAAAACCCGATTGGTTGGATTGTACGTGGGATCGAAGGGGTTCGGTTTTTCTGTCTCTACTGCTGCAAAACCGAAGGCATCTTCGATCTTGGCGATAAATTTTTTCCAACCGTCACACGTAATGTAGCGGGGTGGCTAGAGCCATGCAAGAGGAAAAATGCCAAAAAATGGAATTTTTTGTCTGGCCTGAATTTCCGGAGTACATTCTGATAGAAATACGATTTTGCCCGACGGGGTAACCTTCTGTAAGAAAACAAGTTACGAAATCTTTAAGCTGCGATCAAAATTGACACATCCCAACAGTGTGATGGGATTTTCTCCTTTCTTGCCATTTAGTGACAACCAAGTGTCATCTTTCACGCGTTCCACCTCGCTCAAGATTTGATATTTTGTACACTCGATCAGAAGGAGTATCTCGATCGAACCTTGCCCAGATTTAACGAAGTATTGTGAAGATTTTCGGCAAGACTCCGTGGAATGGGCGGTCCTCTGACAAGAGGATATTCCTCATTTGGCCGAAATTCGGCCACTCCCAACACCTGGAGAAAGTCAAATGGTTCTCCTGGAAATAGCAAATACTCCAAGTTGGCAGGTTGAAATTGTTTTACGCTCAGCAGTTGTTTTGCCGATAGCAATGGCATAGGATCCGACTCCAATTCTGTCCTGCGGAAAAGTACGCCATAGGCCAATAGGATGGGTCGGGGCTTGGTATTTTCCATCGATTACAGGAATGTTTGGAGGGCCGGGGGCGGAGTTGGAGGCTGCGGCTTTTTTTGGGACAGCGGCATCGTATCCCGTCACGGGAGGTGCGATAATGGGTGGGAAGTGGCAAAGTCTATCCGAGTCCAGATCAAAGAGGATCACACATCGGACTTTGGGATTTGGGGTGGGGTGTCTGCTGTGCCTGTGGGTGGCAAGCGCTTCGGCTCAGGGTCCTGGTGATTTGGGCGCTGTCAGCAGCCCGCCAATCAGCAATGCTGTCCTCCCGGGAAGTGTCCACGGGACCGTACCGCTGGGTCAAACCGTTACGTCGGTGGGAAGTTCTTCAGGGCCAGCGATAGCTACTCTGCCGCCGCTCCTGTTGAGCCCCGATGGGACTCTGACCCCCGTAGTTCTCCAGCAGGGGGTCCAACCTCCGACGGGGGGTACACCCGGCGCGGGTCAGCCACCGGCTGGTCCTCCTGGTGGAATGGGGCAACCCCCTGGTGGGCTTCCGCAACCGCGTCCATTCCCCCAATTGTTCGGTGACGACAAGCTCCGCCTCCCGCGCTTGGCCGGCAGTGGAATTCTCGGCACAACTCCCGTTCCCACCGAAAAGGACCTGGAACAGTTCCGCCAATTCATCGAAGGGGTTATCGATCCCCGAAATACATTGGACCTGATCGAAGGACGGGCTCGCATCATCTTGCTCAGGGAGACACCCAAACGGACCCAAATCGTGGATGAGTCCGTGGCCAACTTCCGTATTCTCGAGCCGGACGGCAAACAGATGACCATTATCGGCTTGAAGGCCGGCATCACCGTGCTCAATCTCTGGTTCGCCGACCCGAAGCAAAAGGACCGGGACGTTATCCTGAGCTATCTGGTCCGTGTCTTTCCAGATCCCGAAGCCAAGGAGCGGCTCGAGTCGGTATACAAGGCATTGGAGCAGGAGATCAACCGGGCTTATCCGCGTAGCCGGGTACGCCTGACACTGGTGGGCGATAAGATCATGGTGTCCGGGCAGGCCCATGACATCGTCGAGGCGTATCAGATCATCCGCATTGTGGGTGCGAATGCACCTGGGCAGCAACAGCAACAGGGTCAACAGCAACGGCCGAACGTCCCCACCTCCGCCCTCACCCCCACAGGAAACCCTTTCGACCCCCTCCGCCCGGGCCAGACGCCGGGCCTGGAAGAGTTCCTGACCGCAGGCGGCCCGAACGTCATCAATAATCTGCGGGTTCCGGGAGAGCAGCAGGTGATGCTCCGGGTGATGGTGGCTGAGGTGAACCGAGCGGCTGCCCGAAGCATTGGAGTCAACTTCAACATCATCAACAACAAGGGCACCCTGGTGTTTGGTCAGCAAACGGGCAACCTCATTGCTGGATTGAACCAGCAGCCGGGCGTGGGAAATGCCGCCGGCCTGGTCAACCTGCCGGTCAACCTGGATAACGGGCAAATTCCGATCGCCATTCAGGCTCTCCGGACGCTCAACTACGCCAAATCGCTGGCGGAACCGACCTTGACCGCCCGCAATGGTGCCACCGCCTTTTTCCTCGCCGGCGGCCAGTTTCCTGTACCGGTCATCACCGGCTTGGGAGCCTTCGGCCAGTTCGGCGGAGGCCTGCAAGGGGTCCAGTTCGTCCCCTTCGGCGTGCAACTGTTCTTCACACCGGTGATCACCGATCGCGACCGGATTCGCCTGACGGTGACGGCCACAGTCAGCACCCGGGATAACGCCGCCGCCACTACCATCGCCGGTGCGTTGGTTCCCGGCTTGAACACCCGTACCTTCTCTACCACCGTAGAACTCCGGGAAGGACAAACAATGGCGGTGGCCGGCTTGATCCAGACCAATAGCGGTGCCCAAGCAGAACGTGTTCCCTTCTTCGGAGATTTACCCTTTGTGGGTCGTCTGGCTTCCTTCCAGCGGGCCAGTGCCGGGGAACAGGAACTGGTGATCCTAGTCACCCCCGAGTTGGTCCACCCACTGGAGCCGCATGAACTCCCCAAACTCCCGGGAGCCGACGTGTTCGAGCCTGGGGACTTGGAATTCTACCTGCTCGGACGACTGGAAAGTCGCCGTGCCTATGACTACCGCAGCTCCGTCATGACGGACATCCATCGGATGCTCAGTTATCGCCGTTGCGAGCGTCAATACATCCTCGGACCCAGTGGCCACAGCCAGGAACCGGAAGCAGCTTTGCTCATCTATCACCCCCCCGCTCCGGGACAACCGCCTGCTCAGGGCCGACCGCCTGCTCAGGGACAATCGCCTACCAACGGCAGTCCGCAGGGAGCAACGCCTTCTGCCGGCTCCACTCCCCAAAACCTCGTGCCTTCACCCAACGAGAGCAGCAGCCAAACGCCACTCCGTTCGTCACCGTTGCCTCTTGTCCCACCCCCGACACTGCCTGTGCGGACCGACTCGAACCCACGCTGAGGCCCTACAAACCAGTCTCACCCGACACCGGGGAAAATATGTGATACGCAGAGAAGACCACGATCTTGATGCCGCATGTGTACCGAAGTATTGTAGTGAATCGAAATACATATAATCGAAGTCCACGTCAGGGAAGGCGTACGGTGAGCAGCAAACCGACCGCTACCCTTGACTTAAGGAGAGAGACTTATGGAACGGGGAATGCGCTACGCCCAAAGGCTGCTTCTGCGAGCCATCGCGGTGTTGGGAGTGGCGGTCGTAGTGCTCGGCTGCCATCACACCATCCAGGACACCGCTACCGTGAGTAAGAAAGAAAAGTGGCAGCAGTGCTGGTACAACGCCCATATTGACAACTGTGCGGACATTCCCAAAGGGGCCATCCCAGCGCCTCCGGGCACCTTTGCCACGGAATGGTACGCCCGTCAGGCCGGCAAAGCGGAAGCTGATGACTTCGTCTTCTACTACAACGAGTGGCTCGACGATCAGGCTGTTCTTGGGCCTTATGGTGGCGAACACTTGGACCGCGTCATCCCGCGGCTGCCGTATGTTCCTTTCCAGATCGTCATTCAGCCGGAGCCGGACAAACCGGCCTTGAATGCCCGACGCCACAAAGCCATGATCGAGGCGTTGACTGCCGCCGGAGTACCCGATGCTGCCCGCCGCGTCGTGCTAGCCCGTTCGCCGGCTGAGCCACTTCTGGGGGACGAAGCGGACTTGCTCTATCCCCGCTTGATCATCGGCGCCCTCAACCCGTTCGCCTTCTTCGGCGGCGGATTGGGCGGCCTCGGCTTCAGCGGACTTGGCTTCAATGCCTTTGGTGGCTTCGGCGGCTTCTACGGCTTCGGCGGTTTCGGGGGCTTCGGGGGCGGCTTCGGCGGTTTCTTCGGCTTCCGATGATCTTGCTTCCTCCGCAGCTTAGCGGTGCGGAGCTGCCCGGATTCTCACCCAGGGACACGATATGACCCGTTTCGGCAGGATGACCATGTGGACGAACTCCTCACATACCGCTCTGCTTCTCCCCGGGAAGGGCCTGCTCTTACTCTTGTTGATAGGGTGTCAGGGAACCGCAGGCACACTCCCAACCGATAGCAGCCTGCTCGGGAACAGCCGATTGTGGAAAAGTCCAACGCCGAGTCTGCTCATCGGCCCTGAGGCAGCTTCCCAAGCTCCACCCCCTCCCGAACTACCACCGACCGAAGCAGCTCGGCTGGCACTGCGTACTGCCCAGGAGTTTGAAAAACACGGCCGCATTCCGGAAGCCATCCAATTTTACGAAAAGGCCCGAAGTCACGATCCAGCTCTGGTGCACACGGTCGCCCGCCGCCTCGCCGTCCTCTACGACTTAAGCGGCCAGTTCACCCAAGCCGACACCGAATACCAACGGCTACTCCAGCACTCACCCCAGGACCCGGACGTTCTCAATGACCTCGGCTACAGCCATTACTGCCGCGGCAACTGGAGCAGCGCCGAACATTACCTGCGCCAGGCTGTCCAACGGCAACCCCAACATAAAAAAGCGTGGATCAACTTGGGTCTGGCCCTGGCCCAACAGGGTAAAACCGATGAAAGCCTCCAGGCCTTCTGCCAGGCCGTTCCCTTAGCTCAGGCCCATTGCAATGTCGCATTCGTCCTGGCCACGCAGGGGCAGCATACTCAGGCCCTCCAGCATTACCGCCACGCCTTGCAGCTCGATCCCAGTTTACCACTGGCCCAAGCCGCTGTCGCCCGCCTCTCTGCAAATCCCATCAGCTCCACTTCCTCCCCCGCCGAGTCCTCCGCCACACCGCCAGAAACCAGCAGGAATCCGAGCCCAACTCACTAAGAACGATCTGATCCGGTCAAACCGTCTATCGGTTACGTTTTATTCTGCATTACTGACCTGCCTCGCTTTTACCGCCCTAACTTCTCGATTTTCGGGATAGTTTCGTTCAATTCATCTTATACCATAATTCTTGAACAATTCATGTTTTAGCGTAATTCCTCAAAATTTCTCAATTTTTGGGTTTTTGCCCTTGTGCGATTAGGGCGGGGTGATAAACTTACCGTAGGCACAAAATTCCGGTTCTCTACCGTGTGGGAGTAGACCGGAGGAATCGGGTTGGGATCATCCCGTCCGCTGCGAATACCGGTAAAAATCCGGCACCTGTGAGATTCCCCCGTTGTCGCCCCCACCTCGATTCCAAAGGAGGTGCTCTATGTATCGCCCGTTTATGCCCCTTGGTTTAGCAGTTCTGTTCGCCCTTGGGTCGGCCACAACCACCGCCGCCGCACCAATCATCTTAGACGATTTTTCCACCTTCCCCGGCGCTTGGAGCAATCCACCAGGACAAGCACCGGGCACACTTCAAAGCAACACAACACGCACCCTCATCCTTGGGGGAGCTGGCCTTAATAATCTTGGCGATGCCATTCAGATCAACACCACCACGCAACAATTCATCGTGGCACACTCACCCCTGAGTGATTTTCCGGTCACCCTGTCGTACAATCTGTCCGGAAGTTTCAGCACCAGCAACGCGGTGATTCTTCAATTCCAGACACTCGACTTGGAAATGCTTATCCAACTTGATGTAACGACCACATCGGGGACATTGACGGCAACCTATACGGTGCCTGCTCAACTTTCACCGTTTACATTCCTGCTGCCCTTCTCCTCGCTGAGCGGCCCAGGCAACCTGGCAAATACCACCGGGATCAGCATCACTTTCAACAGTGACCGGCGGGAAAATATTGACTTCATTTTGCGAGGAGATAGCGGCGGTATCCAATTCAACGGAGAGGACTTACCCGAGCCGGGTACGTTGGCAAGCTTTGCCCTGCTGGGGTTGTTGGGCGGGTGGGTAGTACGTCGGCGCATGCGTCAGACCAACGGCTGAACGGCTGAGTGCTGTGCGGCCCGCGGCTGAAAACCATCAGGTCGATCCCTTGCAGGCCAGGAGGCATTCGGCTAACCTGATATTTATAATCCATGCAAGCCCTGTAACTTCCTGATGGCGCAACGGGCAGGCTGTCCCTGCCCGTTACCTTTTCCAGCAAGTGACCCTTGGGAACAAGCCTTATGAGTGTGGCGTCGCCCCCACCCTCTGTTGCAATCCCGCGTTCCTTGGCCCTGTGGCTGGTAGCCCAGTGGGTATTAGTGGGTCTGCTCTTCGGCTCCACCTTCGCCCTTCTCATACAGTTGTGGGAACAAGATCAGAATTACTCCCACGGTTATCTGGTGCTGCCGATCAGTCTGGGTTTAGCTTGGCGGATATACCGTCGGGTCGGTGCTCCACAGGGAGGTGAACCTGGTTTTGCCCTTTTGGGGATTTTGACGGGTCTGCTGTTGCAAGCGGCAGCGGTGGTGGTGCGTTGGCCGCCGTTGAGCTACCTCGCCTTGGTCTGCATTCTGCGAGGTCAACTCGTCGCGGTAGGCGGCCGTCGCTGGGCCAATGCCTTCACCTTCCCACTTCTGTTTCTGTTTTTCATGTTCCCACTACCGGTCCGGTGGACGGGTTATTTGTCGCTGTGGTTGCAGGATATTGTGGCACGAGTGAGCGAGACGGTGTTATCCCTGTTTGTGGTGTGTCACCGGGTGGGTCATTCTCTGCGGATCGCTGGGGTGGATCGTTCCCTGGTCATAGCGGAGGAATGCAGCGGCCTGGGGCAAATCATCGCTTTCGTGGCCTTTGCGGTGTTGTTAGGCCATCTTTTGCAACGCCGTTGGTGGCAGCGAATACTGCTGATCATCTTAGCCGTTCCCACCGCAGTGGCCGCCAATACGCTGCGGGTGCTGCTGATGCATGGCGTGGTCATCTGGTTCGGCTCCGCTTGGATCCAAGGCGTTCTCCACGATATGCCGGCGCTGATCAGTCTGCCGATCGGCGTCTTGTTCTTTTTGCTGGTGGATCATTGGTTGAGCAGTTGGTCCCGACGACCCAGCCCGGAAAAGATGGCAGAGGACAAGACGGGAGAGTCCACCCCGACCCCGAAGGTTTCCAGTGATTCGGCCTCTTCTTTGTGGGGTGTGCAACTGATCACCGGGGGGTTGGTTCTGGGGGTCGTGGGACAGTGGCTTTTGCTCGCACATTTGCAACAGGCGGGGGAGTGGAGCTACCCCAGTTTGCAAGCACCCTTGGCTGAAGTGCCCCTAACCATTGCGGATCCCATCGGCGGACAGATTCTCTGGCACGGACAAGTGAATACGGAACAGGAAGCTCACCTGCGACAACGTCTGCCCTTTGCTGTTGATGATTTGCTCATTCGACTGTATCGCACGGAGCAAGGGGATTGGGTCCGCGTGTACATGGTCCACTCCCGGGCGGGAGAAGACCGCAAACACCATCCGGAAATTTGCATCCGAGATGTGAGTGGTGCGCCGGAGGAAGTCGCTTTCCGCAAGCGTGTGCCGCTTGAGGCGACGAGCCGGGCTGAAGCCCAGCGTTTCCGCTTTTGGACCGGTACCAATCGCTCCTTGGTGGTTTATTATTGGCACTATACACTCGAACCGGTAACCGTGGAGGAGCTATCCCGGTTGCAACGGTTGCACCAGCGTCTGGGGATCTCGCCGCCTAGTGTTACCGTCCAGGTCAGCACCTCCGGCGAAAATCCCGGGCATCTGGCCACCGTGGAAAAAGTTCTGCTGCCGGCTTTGCACGCGGCGATGGAACACCGGATATTGCCACCGACCAGCCGCTGCGGCTGTGATCGCATTCCGATCGGCCTGGCCCGCTGAATCTCACCCAGTGCTCCCACAATGGCATACAGGTGCCAGCCGTGTTTGAGTACACCCGAGAGCATGGATGCACTACCCCTAAAAGGGAAGACCTTGGTTTTGGAAAGCAGACCACACTCCACCGCGAACTGGCAACGTAGAGGCGTGAGAGAAATAGACACTCTACACCGGCGAGTAAACGCCCTACGCCACGAAATAACGACCGGGGGGTATCCCAAAGTCCGAATCACAGATGCCCACTCGCCAAATGGTGTGCTGGCAGCCATAATTTTTGAGACGCTTGACACTCCGAAGGGAAAACTGCCATGAGCCTGCGCAGCTCAACCGCTTATCAAGTGACCCTCTGGGTTCTCACGCTGCTCTGTCTGGGAGCAGCGGGGTACATCGCCTATCTGACCTTCTGGGGTGGCAGCTCCCCAGCACGGCTGGCACGGAGCGCAGAACAAGCCTATCAGCGAGGTCAGGCTGCGGAGGCGGACAAAAACTGGGACCTGGCCCAACAACGTTACGATGAAGCCCGCCTGTTGGCCCAGAAAGGCTTGGAAGCTCTGCAAAAACTGGCCGAAGCCCAAAAAATCCCAGAAAGCGACTACAAAACCTTGCTGGGACGATTGAACTGGCTCAAAGCCCAGGCCATTCGCGATTTTTACTACGCCCAGGCCGCCGCGGAAGGGAAACCCCTGCAGGAGTTCCCCGATCCCTTGCTTGAGGAAAACTTTCGCCCATTCCTCCTGATACCGAATCAAGACGATCGGGTCGAAGCGATTAGCGCCTTACGTATCGCCAGCAGCCTGCTCAAAAGCGAGGACCCCCAGGTTCTCAAGGAAGGCATCCGCCTGGAAATCACCCTCAACCCCATTCAGTGGAAGCAAGCGGAACCTCTGCTCCGCGAAGCCCTCAAACGAGACCCGAAGGACCCCCGGGCGCACTTCTTCCTGGCCCGCTACGAATTCGACCAGCCTCAGGAGGACGGCTTGACTCCCACTGACGATCGGCGCAAATCGGGTGAACGGGTTCAACTGGCTCGCGAACACTTGGAACAAGCTAAGAAAAAGTCCATCCATTACTGGCGAACCGTGGGTCTGGAAGCGGAGATTCTCGATTGGACCTTACGCACCGCGGAAACCCGCCGGCTCAAACCGGAGGTGCAGGCAGCCACCCGACGCCAACTCGAAGACTTGCTCTTTGCTGAACCGGATGGGGCAATTGCCTTAGCGCAACGCGGCCAGAAGTACGAGCACTTTGGGAATGCCGACGGCCAGGGACTGTTACGGCTCCTGCGGATTGCCATGTCGTACGCTCTGGAAAAAGCTCGTAGTCCCAAGGGAGACAGCCGCCAGGTTTCTGCGGTTGCTCAGGCAGCCTTGCAAGTCACGCACAAGATGCAGGCCGATGCCCAGCTGCGGCCCTTCTTCCCGAATGCCCTCGCCGCGCTGGCCGAGTTGGCTGCCTCGGCGCAACCGATCCTCAGTCGAACCGACCCGGCAACGTGGAAGCAGTTGAGCACTTCCCTGGAGCAGATGCTCACACAAGCCCCGCCAGGAACGGTATCTCCCCCTCAAGCCCGACGGCAGCTGGCGCAGCTGCGTGTCAATGAGGCGGTCGTCGCCCTACGGAATCAAGACATGGGCCGCTTCCGGGAATTGCTGCAACAAGCTCAGAAACTGTTGGAGGAAGGTCTGCGGGACGCCCAAACCGCCCATCTCTCAGATGTTCAAGTGGACGAGTTTCACTACGACCTGGCAGACTTGAAGCTCAAATCCGGAGCCAGGCGGGATGATATCGCCATTCATTTGAAGCGTCTGCAGGAATCCAAGTCCCCTCAACTCAAACAGCGGGGTCAGTTCCTCGAAGCCGTACTGAACGAGCGGGAGGGGAAACTGGAACGTGCCCGGCAAATCCTGGAGCCGATCGCTCAGCTCAAAACCGATCCGCAACTGGCCCTCCGCGCCAAAATGCTCTTAGCCAACCTGTGTCTGGCTTTGAATGAACCGCTGGCTGCAGTGGCCTATTTGCGGGAGGTCGAACCGGTCTTCCAAACCCTGGATGATTTGCCGGCATTGGACCGGGCCTGGTTGGAAGAGTTGACAGGAGGCCGGGACATGGTCCTGGCTGCTCTCGTGCAAGCCAACCTGGCCGCCGCCCTGCAAGCCGCCCAAAAGTACCAACGAGATAACCCCAAACAACCGGTTCCCGCCAGCCTTATAGAAGGCTATCTTCAAGCCGCCCTGGAGTATCAGAAGAAGCTACGACCGCCGTCCCCTGCCGATCGCACAGCCCGATTGCTCCTGGCGGAATTTTACCTGCGGACCAACCAACGGGAACAAGCGGAAAAACTCCTTTCCAGCTTGAACGCGGATTATCCGGATAGTGTGGATGTACTCCGGGCCCGCTGCCGTCTTCTTGCCTTAGCGCAGGAGCCGGGGAACTCCTCCCGCTTCGACCCCGATGGCGTTGCTGCCGCCGACACCCTCATCCGCCGTTTTCTGAAAGATTATCCCAACGACCGAGCGGCCAAACTGTTTTACGCCGAATGGTTGATCCAAACCCAACGCACAGAGCGTGCGATCGACTACCTCAAGGACCCCGCCCAATTCCCGCCGACCGACCCCTTGGCCCAACGCTTGCTCGGCCTGGCTTACCTGCGAGCCGGTCAACGGGAGCAGGCCCAACAGATTTTGAGCACGCTGCCCAACGACCCCAATCTAGACCTGCTCCTGATTCAAACGGCAGCTACTCGGGAAGCGGGAGAAAAGCAACTTCGGGAAGCCCTGAAGCGGTACGAAAACCAGGGCCGCTTCCGAATCTATGAAGCCATGCTCCGCCTGCAGGAAGGCAAGTTTGCGGAAGCTATTCGGGGCTTTGCCAGTGCGGTCGAGTTCAGTGAGGTACGTTCGGCAGCCCGTCAAGGAATGCTCCTGGCCTTCGTCAGGTACTTGCAAGTGCAGCCCGACAAAGCCCGGGAATTGGCATTGCAGTATGTGAATGAGCTGGAAAATTTCCCCAGTTTGTATCTCGTCCTAGCCGATGCGGCTCTGCTGACGGAAGATGTCGGTGAACCTACGGATCGGTGGGAAGTATGCAAGACGATGTATGCCGCCATGAACAAGTGGGAGGAAGTGGCATTTCAGCAGGGCATTCCGCGTGCGGACATTCTGCTGACCAAGGCCCGTGCCCATCTGCTGGCCGGCTATCCCGAACGGGCCCGCCGCGAAGCTCTCAACAGCCTGGCTCAGAATCCCACGCACGCCCCCACCTTGATGTTTCTCTGCGAATTATCCTTGCTCCCCCCTGCCGACCTGACCGGTGCTCAGAATTACCTGGCGGAAGCCCAGGAACAGGCACCCAATGACCCCGCTCTGCCCTACCTCCAAGCCCGTGTCGCGCAAGCCTCCGGTAACCTGGACGCAGCCATCGCTATCTATCGCAAACTCGTTCAGGAACGGCCTGATGACCCGCTCCCCCGCTCCTTGCTGGTCAAAACCTTGGAAGAGGCGGGACAGAAGGATCAAGCTTTGACGGAGGCCCGTCAGTGGTTCAGTCGTTTGCCGGATGACATCAACGCTCTGGCCACTCTCATCCGTCTGCTCGTCCTGCACAAGGCCCAACCGGAAGCTCTAACCACCGCAGATGAGTTCCTCAAGCGTCAACTGGACTCCCTACACAAACGGCTGGAGGGGCAACAACCACCCCTTTCTCCCCAAGAGCGTGAACAGCGACTCCAAGCTGCCCGCACCACCGTTCTGCTGGCCACAGCGAGTGCTTTTCACAAGGCCCAGGATTTCGAGGAGGCGGCCCGCCGGGCCCGTGAGGTCCTCACCAGCGACCCCAACCACGTCGGTGCATTGCTCCTTTTGGGTGAAATTGCTATGGCTCGTCAGCGATGGGATGAAGCCATCAGCATTTACAACACCATTCTCAAGTTGCGCCCACGACATTTCGTCGCCGGCAACAACCTCGCCTGGATTCTTGCCGAAAAACGCCAGCAGCCTGCCCAGGCTCTAGCAATCGTCCAGGATATCTGGAAAGGTCGCCCCGACTTGCCGCCGGTCGCACCCGAACGTCTGCCGGCTGATTTCCTGGACACTGTAGGTGTCATCTACAGCAAACTTCAACGTCCCGACTTGTACCCAGAAATGCGATCGATCTTCGAAGCTGCCATCCGACGGTATCCCAACGATCCACGGATGTACTTGTATCTGGCTCATGCTCAAGCTGCCTTGGGGGAGCGCTCCAAGGCTCTCGAAAACTACGACCAAGCTATCCGCCTGGCCTCGAACAATTGTCCTTTGCCACCGGATCAGGTCAAAGCCGTTCTGCACGCAGCCACACAAGCCCGCCAGAAACTGCAAAACTGACCGGCGTCCCCGATTCCTGGATCCCAACACCTCACAAAGGGCCTGAAGGGCTTCACGCTGGGGAAGGTTCGGGAATATGAACCACCGCGGGCTGGATCACACGGGGGTCAGCCCCCTGAGGCACATCAGGCAACTTGACTTCACACGCACGCCAACCGGGATGTTCCACTTGACCTCGGTATGGTGGTGTACCGGTCACATGACCAATCACACGAATGGCCGAAGGGTCATAACCCGTGTTTACCGTTACGGTCTCCCCTTCCTGAGCCGAGAGAATCGGCTCCAATACGAGGTGCTCTTTGAGCACTTTCTGGGCCTGTCGGTGCACCTCTCGCGCGGCCTGACCGATCTGCGCATCGGTTGCTGTGCTGATATCCTCCAACAGAAAATCCACCAGTCGGGCATTCTCCTGCAATAGTGCCAGCATTCGTAAGGCTACAGGAGAACTCCCCGCTGTCGGTGCCGACTCCGGTGACTCCAATGCCTTCTGTACGCGTTCCGCTAGAGCAGGGTCACGGCGCATGCGAGTTGATAAATCCATAGCCTCCAGCAAACGTGCCGGTCCACCCGCGCGGAGCGACAGCACGATCAGAGCCCCAAACGCACCCAATACCAGCCCCACCAACAATCCGGCAAATATCTCCATAAAATACTCCCTCGTCATCGGACCATCTTCGACGTCTAAACTGCGGCTACGTAAGGATCACCACCACTGCCGTTGGTTGCAGGCCAAGCCCCACGACTCCTCCTGATTTCTCTCGAGAGGCAACCCTGCAATACCCTCACCCCAATTCGCATTCCAGTACCCCGCTTGTTATAGCAATTGGCACGTGTGGCTTGCACCTTATGGTTGCGAAGCAACCACCCGACCGACCCACGGAATCAGGGGGAACAGAAGGGAGGCCATTTCCGGTTCCGTAGCAGCTTTCGGGTTCCATAACAACTTTCCGGTGTCTGCATTCTCTGAGGAGGGAATTCCCAGCTTGGGAAGAGATTGCGAGTTTTTGGGGTTACCCTATTGACGTCGCCATTTCCGCGGACACAATAGGCGTGCTGAGTCTTCGGCCTTTTTTCTGAGATACAGAACAAGGCCAGAGCCGAAAGGCGGACCTTCTTCCCAACCTACCCCGTGCTTTGAGAGGTGTGACCCATGAGACGCTCGCTCCCCTGGTTGTGGTTGATTGTGATCGCTGCTATGGCCACCGGTGATGCTCCCGGTGCTCTGCAGGAGAAGACCCCCAAGAAACGTGTCCGCATTGCCATCGCCGATCCTGCAGAAGCCGCCAAAGACCCGGACTTTGCGGTCCAAGGGGAATACGTGGGTGGCAGCGGTGAGCAGAAACTGGGCGCCCAGGTCATCGCACGCGGCTTGGGTGAATTCGAGGTGGTGATTTACGCCGGGGGATTACCAGGTGCCGGTGCCGATATGGCCTCCGCCCGCCGCTATAAGGCTGCTCGACAGGAGGATGGCCGCGTCCTGCTGCAGGGTCCAGGGGTATCCGGCACATTACAAGGCGGCAAGTTCCAATTCCAGCAAACAACCCTAGAGAAGATCGAGCGGCAATCGCCGACTTTAGGTGCCCGACCGCCGGCTCATGCCGTTGTGCTTTTCGCCCAAGCAGGGGATGAGAAAAACCATTGGGACAAAGGGAAGCTTCTGGAATTGTCGGATGGCAAGTTTTTGACCGTCTCCCAGACGGGCACCATCCGCAGCAAGCAAAAATTCGGGGCCTTCACAGCTCATCTCGAATTCCGTCTAGCCTGGATGCCCAACAGCACAGGGCAAGCCCGGAGCAATAGCGGTGTGTATCTCCAGGATCGTTACGAGTGTCAGGTTCTGGACAGTTTCGGCCTGAAGGGGGAAAACAACGAATGTGGTGGGATCTACACCCAATACAAGCCACGCGTCAACATGTGTTTCCCGCCCATGGTCTGGCAAACCTACGATATCGATTTCACACCCGCTGTGTTCGATAATAGCGGCAAGAAAGTTCAGAATGCCCGGGTCACGATCCGTCACAATGGTGTGATCATTCATGACAACGTAGAGTTGCTGCGAGAAACGCCCGGTGGCCAGAAGGAAGGCCCCACCCCAGGTCCGCTCCAATTGCAAGACCATGGTGACCCCTTGGTTTATCGCAACATTTGGGTGGTGCCGAAAGACTGATGCCCTGCGATTTGTCGTTGGTTGATGTCCTTTAGGGTACAAAGGACAACACCCACCTGCACGACTGGGAAGCCGACCCCACGGGAAGAGCCATCGGTTCAGACCCATTTCTCTTCCCGTTTCATCCCCCTTAGAAGCAATGATGTAATGATGATCTGCTCATTCTCGATTATCTTCTTAGTTGATTACCCCCTCAGGGGATCAACGACGTTGTGTCTCGTTGATAAAGCAGTGATCTGATCAAGTCCTTGGAGGGTGGATCATGTTTCGCTCCCGCCTGGTGTGGCTGTTGACTTGCGCGTGCCTTGGCTGGGGAGGCGGATGGGCCAACGCAGCCGATGAGAAGATGAATGTGCTTTTCATCGTCTCCGATGACCTGACCAACAACGCTCTTGGATGCTATGGCAGCAGTCTAGGACGTTCCCCGCACATCGATCGTCTGGCTGCTCGTGGTGTACGCTTCGATCGGGCTTACTGTCAATTCCCTCTGTGCAATCCGAGTCGGGCCAGTTTCATGACGGGGTTGCGACCGGACCATACTCGGGTCCATGATAACGTGGTCCACTTCCGTCAGAATATTCCCGATGTGCAGACGATGCCGCAAACCTTCCGTAAGGCAGGTTACTTTGTGGCTCGCGTGGGCAAAATCTATCACTATGGTGTCCCCGCCCAGATCGGCACCGATGGTCTTGACGACTCAGCCAGTTGGGAGAAAGTGATCAACCCCCGTGGACGGGACAAAGATGATGAGGACAACGATCTTATCTTCACCCTCAATCCGAAGGCCAAAGGCTCCGCCCGCTACGGTGGCACCCTGAGTTGGTATGCCTCGGATGGCACGGACGAGGAACAGACCGACGGCAAAATCGCCACGGAAATCATTCGCTTGCTTGAAGCGAACAAGGACCGTCCCTTCTTCCTCGCCTGTGGTTTCTTCCGCCCCCATACGCCGTTTGTTGCCCCGAAAAAATATTTCGCCCTCTTTCCGACCGACAAATTCACCCTGCCGGTTGTTCCCGCTGACTTGCGAATGGTTCATCCTGCCCCGGCCTTCGCCAGTGCCCAGAAAGTGCAGGATGCGATGACGGATGGCCAACGGCGCGAGGCGTTGCAAGCTTATTTCGCGGCCACCGCGTTCATGGATGCACAAGTAGGACGGGTTCTGGACGCCCTGGAACGCCTCCAGCTTCACAAGAAAACCATCGTAGTCTTCCTGAGTGATCACGGCTATCATCTGGGGGAACACGGCTTATGGCAGAAAATGAGCCTTTTTGAAAACTCGGCAAGAGTTCCCTTGATCATTTATGACCCACGAGCCAAGGGCAATGGCAAAGCGTGTCCCCGAACCGTGGAGTTGACGGACCTCCACGCTACACTGGCTGACCTGGCGGGTCTCTCTGCGCCGAAAACCGATGGGCACAGTCTCCGACCTCTCCTCGACGACCCGACAGCAACGTGGGATCGCCCCGCTCTCACCCAGGTCACGCGCGGGACCAAAGATCAGCGATTCTTCGGCTACTCCATCCGCACGGAACGGTATCGTTACACGGAGTGGGATCACGGCAAGCGTGGCGTGCAACTTCTGGATTACGAGAAGGACCCCAGCGAGAGTAAAAATTGCGCCTCCGATCCCGCTTACGGCGACATTCTCCGGCAAATGCAAACCCTCCTCCGGCAACAGCAGGGGGCATCGCATTAGTTGCGTCTGTCGTTGGTGCCCTGAGCCGGACTGCGCAGCTGGTTTCTCCCCGGTCCTATCGGCCTCCCAATCCTTAGGATTGTGGAATACCGTAGGATAGTGAGAGAGACCGGCGCGCTTTTCCCCCTGGGACGGTTATCGGGTAACTCCCATGCACTCCCTACGTATGCCTCATTTGAGCATTGTCATTCTCTTCTTGGGCACAGCAGCCACAGCCTCCATATCCTACGCCCAGTCCAACCCTGCCGAACGGGAGTTGCGTTTCGGCACCGATCCGACGGGTGGTGCTCCCTATATCTTCAAGGTCGATCCCGATGGACCTTACGTAGGCTTTGAGGTCGAATTGGCCACCTATCTGGCCCAGAAACTGGGGCGTCTTCCTGTCGCGGTCGAGGGAGAGTGGAGTACCTTGCCGGAGCTGCTCGACAAGCCCCGCGGAGGGGAAAAAGGAATCGACATAGTGCTGAACGGTTACGAACTGCGGGAGGACTTGCAACAACAATATGCCGCCACCGTCCCTTATTATGTCTATCGCCTGGCCTTGGTAGTCCATGCTCAGGATGATTCCATCCAGCAATGGTCGGACTTACGTGCAGGCAAGCGGATCGGGGTGCTGGAAGGATCTGTTGCCTTTGACTACTGTCAGCAACGCTATCCAGGTCAGGTTTTGCCCAACAAGGACGTGGCGGTGATGTTTGAGGAGGTCAAACGGCGCGGACGAGTCGATGCCACGGTGCAGGACAATCCCGCGGCTATCTGGTTTGTCCACTTCGATCCAGCTTATCGCGGCCTGCTGAGGATCGTCGAGCCGGCCCGTCAGCCCAGTTATTACGTCATCTACGTGCGCAAGCAAGACACACAACTCAAGCAGCGTCTCGATGAGGCCATCCGGGAGGGTTTCCGTGATGGCACCTTCCGCCGCATTTACAGCAAATACGGTCTGTGGAATGCAGATCAGGAATGGCTGGCCAAGGAATTGACCGGTCAATTCCCGCCGGACGATGACACCCCGGTGGAAGGATGGGCAAGCAGCGGAAGTGGCTCTCTCTGGCCCCTCATCCCCAAGCTGCTCCAGGCGGCCGGCATGACCGTGTTCCTTTCCGTCGCTTCCTTTCCCCTGGCCATGATGCTCGGCTTACTCATCGCACTGGGTCGAGTTTATGGCCCCGGCTGGATTGCGACTCCTCTCACCCTCTACGTCGAGGTCATTCGGGGCACCCCCTTGCTGCTCCAGCTCTACTTCCTGTTCTTCATGTTTCCGAAAATCCACCCGATTTTCGCTTTGGACCCTATTTACACAGGAATTTTAGGTCTGGCTCTCAACTATGCTGCTTACGAGGCGGAAAACTATCGTGCGGGCCTGCTGGCGATTCCCAAGGGACAGATGGAAGCTGCCCTGGCCTTAGGAATGACTCCCCTGACAGCCATCCGTGTCGTCATCGTCCCCCAGGCCCTGCGCCTGGTCATTCCACCGGTCACCAATGACTTTATTGCCCTGTTCAAAGACACATCGGTCTGTTCGGTGATCCTCATCACTGAACTCACACGCCGTTACAATGAGCTGTACAATTTCAATCGCGACCTGGTGGTGGAGCTGGCCATTGTGACGGCTGGGCTCTACTTGCTGATGAGCTATCCTCTGGCTCTGTTGGCCCGAACCCTGGAGAAACGCTGGGGGGTACCCCATATGCCCCGTTAGATGCCAGCGATCAGTCCGGGTAGAACCCTCCTGCTTACTTTTGAGATCTGAGATTCGTGGATTTTCATTATCGCCGATTCGCAAGGTTGACTTAGCTGACAGATACCAGAAAGCTAAAAGTTCGGTCTTTTCCGTGGTCAACAGACCGAGGCCCACCCCGGCATGGTCGAGGACACCCTTGACACCCCCTAGCACATAAGAGTCTTCCCATGAGCATCATGGAACCCATGAGTATCATCGAAGTTCAACATCTGGTGAAGTATCACGGCACGCATCGTATTCTGGATGATATTAGCATCACTTTCACAAAGGGGGAGGTAGCAGGGATTATCGGTCCCTCAGGGAGTGGCAAAAGCACGTTCTTACGGTGCATCAATGGTCTGGAGGCTTTTGAACAGGGAGAAGTATGCGTTCAGTCCACCTGGAAGCTGCGCGGGGGAGTCGCACCAGCCCGCGAGACCCTTTTGCATCTGCGGCGGACGGTGGGCATGGTATTTCAGCAGTTTCATTTATTTCCCCATATGAATGCGTTAGAAAATGTCATGGCCGGCCCTGTCCATGTGTTGGGTCACACGCGGGAGCACGCCGAAGCGGTGGCCTATCACTGGCTGGAACGCGTAGGTTTGAAGGATAAGGTGCACGCCTATCCGGCCCAGTTGTCCGGTGGGCAGCAGCAACGGGTCGCCATCGCCCGGGCCCTGGCCGTGCAACCTCAGGCGTTGCTCTTTGATGAACCGACGAGCGCCCTGGATCCGCGTATGGCTGCCGAAGTGATGCAGGTGATCAACGATCTCGCCGACGACCCCGACTTACAAGTAGCCATGGTGATCGTCAGCCACGATGTGCTGGCCATACGCCGCATTGCGGATCGCATCCACGTCCTGGATAAGGGACGGATCGTTTATTCGGGTCCCGCTGCCGAGGCTTTGGATCCCGGCAGTCCTGCGGCTTCTTTCCTCGGCCTGTCCCAAGCCTGACTCCCCTCGGAGTGATCTCCCCTCGTTGCTCCGTTCCTCCTGATATGTGATCTTCCACTGACTGTTACGGTTGATATCCTGATGCTAACCGTACGATGAGTCTTTGCAGAGGTTTTCCCATGTCGGCGTCCTCAGTTGCAACGGGAGAGGACACGATCCGATTGATCCGGGTCGGTCACAGTCCTGATCCCGATGATGCCTTTATGTTTTATGCCCTGGCTCAGGACAAAATTCCCACCGGTTCCCTTCGCTTTGTTCATGAATTGCAAGACATCGAGACGCTCAATCTCCGGGCCTTACAGGGAGAACTGGAGGTTTCTGCCGTAAGCATCCATGCTTACGCCTATCTGGCCGACCGTTACGCTTTGCTCTCGTGCGGCTGCAGTATGGGCGACAAATACGGGCCGATTCTGGTGTCTCGGCGTCGTTTGAGTCTCCGGGACCTGCCGGACGTTTCCATTGCTGTTCCGGGGACACTCACTACGGCCTTTCTGGTTCTCCAGCTGCTTATGGAATCCTTGCATGCACGTCAACGGCTTCGCTATGAAGTCATACCATTCGAGCAGATTCTCAATGCAGTGGCTACGGGACGATGCGATGCGGGCCTGATCATCCACGAAGGTCAGCTGACGTTCCGGAATCTGGGGATGAATCTTATTGTGGATCTGGGCGTCTGGTGGCAGGAACGCACCGGTTTGCCGTTACCCTTGGGGGGGAATGTAGTACGCAAGGACCTGGGACCGGAACTGATGCGGCAGATCAACCACTTGGTCCGGGAAAGTATTCGTTACGGCTTGGCCCACCGTGAGCAAGCCTTAGCCTACGCCCGGCAATACGCACGGGATTTAGACATCACCCTCGTCGATCGCTTCGTGGCAATGTATGTGAACGACTGGACACTCGACTATGGCTCCCACGGACGTGCTGCCATCCAACGCCTTCTTGAGGAAGCCGCGAAGGCCCGCATCCTTTCCACACCGCCTCCTGTAGAGTTTGTCACCTGAGGATCTCTTCCAGCCGATAGGCCATGATCCCCCTCACCACGTTATAGGCCATAATCCCTCACACCAGGTTATAGGCGATGATCTCCCTCACCACATTCCAGACAGATCCTGATCCCTGTAGCTATCTACCCGACCGCCAATGGTCGCTTGTATACAAGATCGTACTGCACATGACTCCTGAGGATTACCAACGTCACCTAGACCGCGGCTGGCGTCGTTTCGGCCATGCTCTGTTCCGCCCTCGCTGTCCTCAGTGTCAGGCTTGCCTGTCTCTGCGGATTCCCGTGGCTACCTTCCGCCCCAATCGCAGTCAGCGTCGTTGCTGGAACACCAACGTGGACCAACTCACGCGTCGTATCACCACCCGTCTGCAACCTGCTCCCGATAAGCTCCATCTCTATCAGCGCTACCACGAGTATCAACACCACCACAAGCACTGGCCCAATGACGGGCACATCGAACAGGAAGAGTATGTCACTTCATTCCTGCACAATCCCTTCCCCACCGAAGAGTGGAGCTACTACCTCCAGCAGCAGCTGTTGGGAGTCGGCTACGTCGATCGGCTCCCCCTAGGCCTATCCGCGATCTACTTCTTTTACGACCCGGATTTCCGCTCCCGCTCACTCGGTACCTTCCACATCCTTTCTCTCATCGCCGAGGCCCAGAAAGCCCAGCTTCCCTACGTCTATCTCGGCTACTACGTTGCCGGCTGCCCCTCGCTCGAATACAAGGCCCGCTTCCAACCGAACGAAGTCTTCGACCCCCTCCGTCGCACCTGGATCCCCTTTCAACCACCCTCTCTGTTATCTGAGCAACCGCCGTCTTAGTAACCGTCTGGTGCTTTTTAACTCCCCGAATCCGAACGGGTCATAGCTGTAGGCAAAGCAGGGGCTGGACGCACCCAAATTCAGGGGCATTACTCCAGCCTTTTCCCCGGCAGGATTATTCCTCCATGCCGGCTGATTTCGACAGAGCGGCTTCCTCTTTGCCGGAACTTTCACTCGCTTCCCTTTCAAAGTTCCTAGAGTAGAAAAAGTTCCTGGAGTAGAAGAGGAATCGTAGCCTTCAGCTGGGGAGCAAGTCCTGAACCACATCCCGCTCCTTGATCAGTTCCTGCAAGGTGATCTGAAACTTCTGCTGGCCGAAGGTGTCCAGGGTTAAACCCTCGACGATATGCCAATTACCATCACCGCGGGAAGTCACGGGATAGCCGAAGACAATGCCTTCCGGGACACCATATTCCCCCCGTGAAACCAGGGCAGCACTGGTCCAATCTCCTGGCGGTGTTCCTCGGACCAGGCTTTTGATGTGATCGATCGCACCATTGGCGGCGGAGAAGGAGGAGGATACTTTCGTCGTGTCGATGATGAATTTTCCACGTTCCTGACATTGGGGTACAAAGACATTTTCCAGCCACTGGCGATCGGTGATCACTTCGGTTGCTGGCCGTCCGCCGATTTTTGCATTAGTAAAGTCCGGGTATTGGGTGTTGGAATGGTTGCCCCAGATGGTCACGCACGTGACGGCGGTCACAGGGACGTTGGCTTTGGCAGCCAGAGCATACACCGCCCGATTGTGATCCAAGCGGGTCATGGCGTGCCAGCGTTCGGCAGGAATGTCCCGACCGTTGCGCCAGGCAATCAAGCAGTTGGTATTACAGGGGTTTCCCACCACGAGGATGCGAACATCGGAGGCCGCTCGTTGAGCCAGGACTCGGCCCTGTTCCATGAAGATGGGGCCGTTTTTGCGAATCAGGTCGGAGCGTTGCTCTCCCGGTCCGCGTGGTGCCGCACCCACCAGGATCGCCCAATTGCAGCCCTCAAAGGCCCGGTTCACATCATCCGTAATGATGACATCCTGCAAGGTCGGAAAAGCACAATCCTGCAATTCATAGAGGATGCCTTCCAAGGTCTTCATCGCCACCGGCAATTCCAGCAGTTGCAGAATGACGGATACATCCGGACCGAACACTTCACCGGAGGCGATGCGCACAATCAAGCTGTTGGCCACACGCCCCGCAGCTCCTGTCACCGCGACTCGAACCACACGTGCCATGGATTGCACTCCTTCCTTCCCCCCCAGACACCCCCCACAGACAGCCGGTCTGATGAGGTTCTCTGGTAACGACTCCCTGTTCAAGGTAATCAACCCTTGCCGTATCGACGAGCCGGACCCCCCTCCCATACGTGATCAATCAACGGAAAGTTGAAGCCCGTTTCTGTCAGTTGGACACCCTCGCAGATGATCCATAGCGTATCGAGAGAATATCTCACACTGCCGGAGCGTCGTGGAGCATCCGTTGGACTCCACGGTGGCGTGGAAGGGGACACGATTGCGTCATTCGGGAGACATGCCTTATGGCCGCTAAAATCGGAATCAACGGCTTTGGACGGATCGGGCGCCTGGTATTCCGGGCCATCGTTGAACAAGGCTTATTGGGCAAGGAACTGGATGTCGTAGCAGTCAACGACCTGGTGCCTGCGGATAACCTGGCCTATTTGCTCAAATATGACTCGACCCAAGGACGATTCCAAGGTGAGGTTGGAAGCCGCAAGTCCAAGCCGGATCTGCCCGAGGATGACATTCTGACCGTCAATGGACACGAGATTCGCTGCCTGTCGGTGAAAGAAGGCCCAGCAGCGTTACCGTGGAAGGAACTGGGCGTGGAGTATGTCATCGAGAGCACGGGCCTGTTCACCGAAGCAAGTAAAGCGCGTGGACACCTAACGGCAGGCGCCCGCAAGGTGATCATCTCCGCACCCGCGAAAGAGGAGGACATCACTGTCGTCATGGGAGTCAACCATGACAAGTATGATCCGACCCGACATCACATCGTGTCCAATGCCAGTTGTACCACCAACTGCCTGGCCCCTTTGGTCCATGTACTCCTCAAGGAAGGGTTTGGCATCGAAGAAGGGTTGATGACCACGGTGCATAGCTACACCGCCACGCAAAAGGTGGTCGATGGTCCCAGCCGCAAGGATTGGAAAGGGGGACGGGCCGCAGCCATCAACATCATTCCCAGCACCACCGGAGCCGCGAAAGCCGTTGGCCTGGTTTGTCCGGAAGTCAAAGGAAAATTGACCGGCATGGCCTTCCGCATTCCCACAGCTACCGTGTCCGTCGTGGATCTGACTGTTCGCACCAGCCGCGAGACGAGCTACAAGGAAATCTGCGCGGCCATGAAGCGAGCCAGTCAAACGTATCTCCAAGGCATCCTGGCTTATACGGAAGACGAGGTCGTCTCCACCGACTTCATTCACGACCCAGCCAGCAGCATTTTTGATGCCGGCAGCGGTATCGAGTTGAACAGCCGGTTTTTCAAACTCATCGCCTGGTACGACAACGAGTGGGGGTACAGCATGCGCTGCGTGGATCTGCTCCGCCACATGATTGCCAAAGGGTAATCGGTCCCACCGTTTTTGCTTGCTGACAGCGATCATGCAGCGTAGCGTCCGCATCGCGAGGGAGAAGCAATCCAGGAGGCCAGAAACACGATGCCCAAAAAAACGCTGAATGACCTCGGCGACATCCACGGCAAGAGAGTGCTCGTGCGAGTGGACTTCAACGTTCCCCTGGACAAGAAGACCGGGGCAGTGAAAAACGACCGTCGCATCCGAGCAGCTCTTCCGACGATCCAGACATTGCAGCAACGGGGTGCGGTGGTGTTGCTGATGAGCCATCTGGGACGACCGGAGAAGGCCACGCCGGAAGAACGTCAGCTGCTGACAATGGACCGGGTAGCCGAACGACTCGGCCAGCTTCTGGGCCAGCCAGTACCGGTGCTGAGTCAGGGTGATACAGTCATTGGTCCTGAGGTCCAGCGGGCTGCGGCAGCCCTTGAGCCGGGACAGGTAGCGCTTTTGCAAAATCTACGCTTCGATCCCCGGGAACAAAAAAACCATCCGGAGTTTGCTGCCGCGTTAGCCGCCTTGGGGGATGTCTATGTCAACGATGCCTTCGGTACTTGCCACAATGACCATGATACATCGATGGTGGCTTTACCGGCAGCAATGAAGGCCGCCGGCAAACCGCGAGTCATCGGTCGGCTGGTGCAACGGGAACTGGAAGTGCTCGACCAGTTGCTGACTCAACCAGCACGTCCCTTCCTCGCAATCATGGGCGGTGCCAAAGTCTCTGACAAACTCGGCTTCATTCAGGCTCTGTTGCACAAGGTCGATTACCTCCTGATCGGCGGCAAGATGACCTACGCATTCCTGAAAGCCCAAGGACGCAAAGTCGGCTCCACTCAGGTGGCCGATCTGGAAGTCGAGGCTGCCCGACCGCTACTGGCTCACGTCGGCCAGAAAATCCTGTTGCCGGGCGATTATGTCACAGCTTGCTCGGACCACTTGCAGGAGATGCAAATCGCCCATGGGGATATCGCCGAGGGATACGAAGGTGTGGATATCGGTCCCCGGACGGTCGCTACCTATGTATCGCATCTGCGTTCTGCGCGAACCGTGGTATGGAATGGTCCTCTGGGCTGGTTCGAGCAACCGTTGTTTGCCCGCGGCACTTATGCCATCGCCGTGGCTTTGGCCACCTGTCAAGCTACCACAATCGTGGGTGGTGGCGAAACGGCCGAGGCGGTCGAGCAATTCGAACTGGCCGAACTGATGACCCACGTTTCCACCGGTGGTGGGGCCTTCCTCGCCTATGTGGAGGGAAAGAAGTTTCTCAGTCTGGCTCAAATCGACGACCTCGAAACATCTGCACCTGGAGGGGTAGCCAAAATCCCTCTTGACGGCAACGATCCGACAAGCTGAGATAGAACAAGCTATGGCAGTGCAGGGTGAGAGCATGACCAGTGAGCGGGTCAAGCGCGGCGTTCCCGAGGGGCTATGGATGCGATGCCCCCAGTGCCGGGCGACCGTCTTCCGCAAAGAGGTCATCAAACGCTGGCATGTTTGCCCCGAGTGCGACTATCACCTCCCCATGCCGGCCCGCGACCGCATCACCCAACTGCTGGACGAGGGGACTTTCGAAGAATGGGACACCGATTTGCGTCCGTGCGATCCCCTCGGTTTTGTCGATCGTATTCCCTATCAGCAGCGTCTCATCGAGGAACAGCAAAAAACCGGGATGTGGGACGCCGCGATCACGGGCAAGGGGTTCATTCGGGGCCGGCCCGTAGTGCTGGGAATTACCGATTTCGCCTTCATGGCAGGAAGCATGGGGAGCGTGGTCGGAGAAAAACTGACGCGTGCGGCGGAGCGTGCCACCCAACTACGCCTGCCCTTGATCTTTGTCAGTGGTTCCGGGGGAGGAGCCCGAATGCAGGAAGGCATCCTTTCCCTGATGCAGATGGCGAAAGTCTCCGCCGCCATTGCCCGCCACGATTCCGCCGGCGGATTCTACCTTTGCATCCTGACACATCCCACGATGGGAGGGGTCGCGGCCAGTTGGGCCCTGCAAGGCGACATCACCTTGGCCGAACCAGGAGCGATGATTGGATTCGCGGGACGCCGGACCATCGCCAATACCGTCCGTCTCGAATTGCCCGACGACTTCCAAACCAGCGAATTCCTCCTCCAACACGGCTTCATTGATCGTATCGTCCACCGCAAGTACCTCCGCACCGAAGTCGCCCGCATCATCGACTACTGCACCACCTCCTGATCCTCGGCCCCCGATACTTTGGCCGGTTTGGTTCCCCTGCTGCCATTGATAAAATAATGTGGTAAATAATGGTACGGGACAATCGGTACTGTCCCGACGGCCGACCGGGAGCACTTGCGGCTGAGAATAACTTCCAAAGCGGACCTCTGTCCCTTTCGGCTCTCTACGGAGTGATGCGCTCGTGGGATGGCTGGACTTTTTATTTGGGGGTAAGAAAAACCCAGGCGCGGCCAGCAGTAGCACCGCCAAGAAGAAGCTCAAGCCCGTCCACCTGGAAAAGCGGTTTGACCTCAGTGGCCGGACCGGACAAGGAAGCATGTCCAAAGTGTACCGCGCCTACGACCGCGAACTTGGCCGTATCGTTTGCCTCAAAGTGCTGGACAAAGTCAAAACTGCCAATTTCGAGGCCCGCTTCAAAGGTTTGAACAAGCCGAGTGAAGGCGAAATCTGCTTGTCCCTCCGTCACGACAACATTGTCCGCACCTATGAATATGGTATCTCCACTCAGGGAGACCCATTCCTGGTCATGGAGTGGATCGAGGGGCTGGGTCTCAACTACCTGATCGAAACGCGTTCTAAGCAACTCAATGGGAACCGGATCAACTACCTGTGTCAACTCTGCGATGCTGTGCAATATCTGCACGACAACCGTTGGCTCCACCGCGACCTGTGCCCCCGCAATGTCATGATCGACAACGAGGGAGTCCTGAAACTGATCGACTTCGGCTTGACCATTCCCTGGAGGCCGGAGTTCTGCTCCGGAGGGAACCGCACGGGTACTCCCGATATCCTCGCCCCAGAAATCATCCGCCGCCGACCCATCGATAACCGTGTGGACCTCTTCGCTCTCGGCGTAACTGCTTACGAAATATTTCTCAACCAACTGCCCTGGGAGCGAAGCCTCTCGAGCGAAGAAACCTTCCGTCGGCGGATGAATCTGCCTCCCCGCCACCCGAAAGATCTCAAACCGGACATCGAAGACGATCTGGCCGCCGTCTTATTCAAAGCCGTCGCGAAGGAACCCCAGGATCGCTTCTCCTCGGCTAAGGCTTTCAAAGAGGCTCTTCTCAGCCTCGAGCGCCAGGATTACTAACGTTCGGCGCTCACGATCGGCCTGCCGGGACCTGTCCGGAGGTAAACGTGTTTTCTCCCCTCCCCCCGCAACGGGATCACCTCCGACTCAGCCGATGAGACTTACCGTGGGGTTCCCGGTCAATCATCGTCGTCATCGTCTTTGAGGGTCTGGGCAGGCCGAACCGGGATGAAGAAGGCGGCCCGCACTGGCGGCGGCATGGGACTAGCCGGCCCTTTGACTGCCTTCCAGATCACCTCGTTGAAGAGAATGTCATCGGCGGCGTCTTCCTTACTGAGGTCGAACCTGGCCGAACGATCTGCTCCCCAAGCGGTGGGCTTGTTCACTTCCTTCATGTTGACCCGTGGGACTTCGTGCTTGTAAGGCGTGAAGTCGGGCTGGGCTTGGAAGCTGTTGTACATCGGTCGGGCTGCCGCATCGAACTGACTCATCGGCTTGAGACCCAGGATCAGTTCGATGGTCCGCAACATGCTTGAAGTGGAATAGAGGGTGCTATCCACAAAGCGACGCTTGGTATAGGGGCTGATTACCAAGGCAACGGTGCGGTGGGCATCGACATGGTCGGGGCCGTTCTGGGCATCATCTTCTACGACAAAGATCGCCGTTTGCTTCCAGAATTTGCTATGGGAGACGGCCTCGACCACCATTCCCAAGGCCAGGTCGTTATCGGCTACGTAGGCGGTGGGGGTCGGCATACCGACACGGGTGCCGGCGGTGTGATCGTTGGGCAGGCGGACGATCTGCAAACGGGGCATCTCCCCTTCTTTTTCAAAGCGACGCAGTTCGCTGATGAAACGTTCGGCTCGTTTCACATCGGGATATTCCAGATCATAGCCGCGGAACCAGGGATCGAAGTGGCCCTCAAGCGCAGGGACACGTGCCCGTCCTGGTTGGAACGTGCCGTCCGGGTTTTTGGCCCCGTTGTCGATCCATTCACCGTAGCTGCGGTAGGAGACCCCGGCTTCTTTGGCCCGGTCCCACAGGTAACCGCCCGCTGGCCGGGCAGCAGGATCAAGCAGCCCTTCCGCAGGGTAACCGAAGGTTTTCCGTGGACTGCCGCGGTAGCTGAGAGGCCATAACTTTTCCACAAAGTCGGTTGCATAAGCTCCCATGCTCCATTCGTGACCGTCAGCGGAAACCTCGCCGTCCACGTAGAAATTATCGAGTAGGACGAATTCGCGGGCGATCTTGTGGTGGTTGGGAGTGACCGGCTCTGGGAACAGGCACAACTCCGGATCACCATTGCCGATCGGATTGGGTCCAGCCGCCAAGTCCCCGAAAACTTGATCGTAAGTACGGTTCTCCTTGATGATGTAGATGACATATTTGATCGGGGAGGGGTCACCGAGTTTGCGGGGAATGGGGTTGTCAGGTGGAACGGCTTCGGCTCGAGGGGCGTTATCGGCACGCAGGGGGCTACACTCATAAGCCTGTTTGCTCAGCTGAGCCATTTGCTCTGGGGTGGGCATAGGTAAGGCAGCAAAGGTGCCACGATACAGCGAACCGATGTATTCGACCAGATTCGAGGGGCGGGGCTTTTCCGGATTGGGTCCACTGCGGTTGGCTTTAGCGATAACCCCCTTGCCGTTGGTAAAGTAGATGGTTTTGTCCAATCGGTTGTAGCGAACCGAGGTGGGGTACCAACCGGCCGGAATGAAGCCCAGGGGTTTGGCCTGAAGCCGGTCGCTGACGTTGAACACCGCCAGGTTATTGGCGTCGGCATTGGCTACGATGAGGATTTGCCCATCGGGGGTCAGACACAGACTGTTGGGTGTATTGCCCACGGGAGCCTGGGGATACAGGGCGGCGTGGATCACCTGCAAGGGTTTACCAGTGGCCGCATCCAGCACCGACACTTTCGTGGAATTGGCACAAGCCACATACAAGGTCCGGCCATCGGGGGAGAGCACCATTTCGGTGGGGTGGGATTCCGTCGGCCAGCGTCCGAGCAGGCGGTTGTTTTCCAGATCGATTACAGCGACCGCTGCGGCTGCCCACAGAGATACAAATGCCCGACGGGTTCCCGGCTCGACCAAAACGGTATAAGGAAACAAGCCGGCCGGCCGAATGCCACCGTATTCATCTTCCACTTGGGGTGGCTTTTTCGGCGGCGGTGTCTGCTTGTTATCTTTTTTCTGGGGCGTTGTCGGTTCTTTGCGGCCGTCCGGCGGGCTGGGCGGTTCTCCCTGCGGCTTGTCTGCAGCAGGGGCTTGAGGAGCAGGCGGGCGCAACGGGATGATCACTTTGTTCTCCGGGTTGGTTAGAGGGATACGCAGTAGGACATCGGCCCACAGCCCACAGACGAACAAATCCTGGCCTTTCTCATCGAGGGTCAGACCGGCAGGTACCACACGTTTGGCCGGAGGGGCGCTCACATCCAGACGGCGGGCGTTGTGGAGCAAACCTTTGTCGAAGTCCCAGACATGGACTACGTCAAATTCCCCACCGCTCGCGTACAACTGCCGGCCGTCGGGGGAAAACGCCAGACCATAAAACGCTTGCGGTACAGTAACCCGGCTGACGATCCGCCGACCTTTAGCGGTCAGATCGATGATGACTACTTCATGCTCCCGCATCCCGCAATGCAATACGGCGGCATACTGGCCCGTGGGATGCAATGCGATATGCACAGGAAAGTCGCCAACTTCCAGGTGCTGACCCGCCGGTTGGAGCTTCCACTGATTGGGCAACTGTACGCTGCCATCCCGTTGCAACCCGGGCAAGCGACGGAAGGGGTCCAGAGACATTTCCGGAGGTTGTTGCCGTGGGGCACTCGTGGCTGGCCCCGGGCGGGGTGATGGAACTTCTTGTTCCTGGGGCACCGCTGGAGGGGACATCACCACAACCCAAACCCCCAAAAGAACGATCCCCATCGTAAGGCTGCCGGTGCGAATAGCACCCACGCACCTTCGTCGGTGTACTGCTGAGCCACGCAACATGAGAACAACCTCCTGTCTTGAAAGACAGCTGCTTTCGCCATCTACCCAAACGCGAGTATTCTAGATCGTAAGTGCGTTTATGTTAGCGAATACCACGAACTACCGCTAACAGAAAAACCGGGAAATCGCGACTAAGAAGTCGTGAAGAAGCCTGAGGTTCGGCGGCCCCACAGGGGGCGAAGGATGCAGATCATGCGACGCTGGTTAGTCGTCGGAATCACCGCCGTTGCCGCCTTCTGGTTGTATATCGATCGGGTCTGCTTCTCGACTCTGGCGGATCCGATCCGCACGGATTTAGGCTTGAGCGACGCGGAGCGGAATACTGCCTTGGGCATGTTCTTCCTGACCTATGCCCTCTTTCAGGTGCCGGTGGGCATGCTGGCGGATCGTTATGGTGCCCGGCGGGTGTTGACTTTGGCCTTCCTCGCCTGGTCCGCCGTCACTTTTGCCACAGGGTTGATCGAAGGGGTGATCGGACTGCTGAGTCTGCGTCTGCTGCTAGGCATTTCCGAAGCGGGGGCCTATCCCGCGGCGGCCGGTTTGATCAAAGCCTGGGCCCAACCCCAGGAGCGGGGTCGCTTCAGTTCTCTGGTGGCCTTGGGAGGACGGCTCGGTGGTGCCATCGCCCCGTGGCTGACCGTCACCACGGCGGCCCTGTTGACCGGTTACTCTCTGGGTTTGTGGGACAACCCCTCTGGAGTCCCCTGGCGTGGTGTCTTTTTCGCGTATGGGATGTGCGGAATCCTGATGGCCCTGATGTTCTGGGCCATAGTGCGGGACCAACCAGCGGATGCTCCACACCCTCCAGCGGCCCTAGCGGCTCAGCCGGCCTACCTGCGCACGCTGTTCTACCAGTTCCACCTGTGTTTCCGTTCGGCGAACATGCTTCTGTTCAGCCTGATGCAGTTCGGGGTCAATCTGGGTTGGGGTTTCCTGATCACCCTGATGCCCAGTTACCTGAACGAACATTTTGACGTTCCTCTGCACGAGCGGGGACAAATGCAGTCCACGGCTTTATTCATGGGCTGCTGTGGTATGTTTTTGGGCGGTTGGCTGACGGACGGCTGTCGTTACTTGTTCGGCCCCTGTTGGGGACGCCGTGTCCCGTTGATGATCGCCCTGACTGGCTGTGCCGCGGCCATGGGAAGCGTACCACTGCTCCCCTCCCCCTGGGCGGCGGTTCTGGTCTTGGGACTGATGGCCTTCCTCGTTGATCTCCATAACCCTGTGATCTGGGCGTTCGCCCAGGATGTAGGTGGGAAGAACGTCGGAGCCGCCTTGGGGTTTGGGAATATGTGGGGCAATCTCGGTGCGGCGCTTTCCCCCGTGCTGTTGGGAGCCATCCGCGATGCCGTCGATTGGAATGCCGCCTTCGTAGTCGGAGCGTTGGCATTTCTGGTCGCCACCGTGTCCGCCTCATTCCTGAATGCCACCCGTCCGCTTGATCCGGGTTCACCCCGACCTTGATTCCAGTTTGATCCGCCATCGGCTTAGAAGTTTGCGGGGGAATCGGTGTGTTGTTCATCGCCCATCCTCCAGGAATCGGTATGCTTGAGACCACTCCTTGTGCGAACCAACAACCCATGCTGGCACACCAACCACGTTGTTCCCCCCGCCGCCGTTTGTCACCACCCCACGGTGGAGAACTGCGTGTCGAGTGCAGTCCGGGTTACTACTGATAGTATGTACAATAAAATGGCAAAAGTCAAATAAAGTGGACGATTTTTCATAATTTGGATCTGTCCGGGAAACGTTCCCGACCCTGAATGGGAAAGTCGCAACCGATCCGGCGGGGTGCGAGGTTCTGAAACACTGCAGGGCAGCATGCCGTTTTACGGAGAGGAAATGCCATAAATCTCCGATCGGCGGATTGCGAAGACGGGGGAGGGGTGCTAAGGTAACCAACGAGGGTGGCGGAATACCTATTCAGAGAACAGGACCCCGTGCAGTGAGACATTATGACGGCGATACTTGACGCGTCCGGGATCGGCCAATTGGTCATACGCCTGGGACTCGTGAGTGAGGAGCAGGTACAGGAATGTCTGGAAGAGCTCGGGGACAAGAAGGCCCCGGGTGAGGATATGATCCGTCTGCTGGAGCGGAAACGGTATCTGTCGCCGTTCCAGACCCACAAGTTGCGGAAGGGGGACACCGATGGCTACTTCCTCGGTGGGTATCGGATACTTTACAAGATCGCTTCGGGCAGTTTCGGGCGTGTGTATCGGGGTGATGATCCCCGGACCGGGCAGGTCGTGGCGATCAAAGTCCTGCGCAACAAGTGGACCATGGACAAGCAGAAGGTGGACCTGTTTTTGCGGGAAGGCCGCCTGGGAATGTCGATCCGGCATCCGAATATCGTGTCGGTGCTGGCGGTGGGGCAGGACAGCCAGACGGAACAGTATTACATCGTCATGGAGTTTATCGAAGGGGGGAATCTCCGCGATATTCTGCAGATCCGTAAAAAGTTGGAGGTCAACGAGGCTTTGCGGATCATCGAGGAGTGCGCCCAAGGGCTGGAGTACGCCTGGCAACGCGGGCTGACCCACCGGGACATCAAACCGACGAACATTCTCATTGCCGCGCAGAGTGGTCAAGTCAAGCTGGTAGATTTCGGTCTGGCCCAGATCAGCACCCACGCTCCGACCCTGTACCTTCAACGACAGGATGAAGCCGACGAAGACATCGCGGTGGATCGCACGGTGGATTACGCCGGCTTGGAAAAAGCGACCAATCAACCGCCTGGCGATGTGCGTAGCGATATTTTTTTCCTGGGCTGCGTCCTTTATGAGTGCCTGACCGGTCAACCACCGATGCCGGTGACACGGGATCGTCAAGCCCGGATGCAACCGCGCCGCTACCAGGAAGTGGAAGAGAAGGTCCGCCGGGAGGGTCCGCTTCTGGGTCTGACGCCACCGCTGATCCGACTGTTGCAGAGGATGGTCGCCTTTGAACCCGAACAGCGGCTGCAAAACCCCACCGAACTCCTCGATGCCATCCAACAGTGCCGGCAGGAATTGAGCAGTGGTTCCGTAGGGGCTGCGGTTTCCCAGGAGCCGAAGACTCTGGTGGTCATCGAAGCGCGAGAAAATCTCAAAGAACCATTCCGCAAGTTGAATCAGAAGGGTTACCGCGTGGTGCTGTCGAGTGATCCCCAACTGGCGGTGCGGCAGTTCCGCAAACAACCATTCGATACTTTGGTGATGGATGGTGGTACGATCGGACGTGAGGCAGTGGAGGCCTTCAATGAAGTGGTCCGCTTAGCTCAGCAAAAAGGGCATCCCTTGGCTGCTGTGCTGCTTTTGAGTCCGCAACAATCCGAGTGGGAGGCGGACGTCATGCGTAATGGCCGCACCGAGGTGCTCTACCTCCCGGTCAACTTCAAACACCTCCTTCGCCGGTTGCAGGAGATATCCGAAGGGACCGCCTCGGCCCAAGAAGCTGAAAATGATACCCCCTCTCCGACGAGGGGGGCGTCCGTATCTCCTTCGTGACCCTTCGTGATCACACCCTTTCTAGCCATGGACGCGACCAGCTCCCAGGTCACGGTCCATCAGGGTCTGCCATCTCCTTGGCTTTTCTTCTCCGCGGGATCCGCAAGCCTTCGTCGGCCGTGGAGCAGCGGTGTAGGCCGCGTGATGCCACGGTGGAATGCGTAGGATTACCAAAGGGCCAGCAATCGTACCGGTCCGCCAGAAGCTCCTGCCACTTTGGGAGCACCGACGAACACAGTTGCTCCGTCAGGGGGCACCTGATCCAGCCGGGCCGCACATTCCACCGCCCACTTGCCGGCCCCCAGCCAGAGCTTGTGGACCGGGAAATCGCGGGACGGGCCGATGTCAATCGACAAGGTATCGACGATCAGTCCTGCGACCTCACGTTCTTGAAGTAAAAATTCGGCAGCACCGGGAGAGAAACCGGGAAAATGCAATGTCCCACTGCTGTCACGACCCAGGAACGCCTGGGCGTCGTGAACACGGCTGTCCCAACCGCTGCACAAGGCCACTACGCTACCGGCGGGTAAACGTCCATAGCGCTTCTCCCAACCCCTCAGATCATCCACCTGGACGGCGGTATCAACGTCTTTTTTGACTCGCGGACGGATGTCGATCACCGCCAGCGGTGCCACAAGTGTTGCCGGAGCGATCTTTTCGGCGGTCACTCCTGCGGCGGAACAATGAGCCGGGGCGTCCAAGTGGGTCCCATGATGCTCGCCGACATCCCACCGATTGGCATAGAAGCCATCGCGATGGAATTGGCTCTTGTTACTCAAGGAGATCGGCGCATTGCCCGGCCAGATGGGAAACGTAGGAGAGAGTGTGTGGGTCAAGTCCAGCAGGTGATCGGCCGGGATGGTGCGCCGGACAGGACGTGGTGGCGATGGCTCCCCAGAGCCGCCATCCAACGAATCGAACGGCGTCGCTGGACTCCTTGAGGTGGACAAACTCAGACCGGACCATACTCCGGCCACGTAATGCAGTACTTCACGGCGGGTCACTTCTCCCAAGGCCGCTGCTAGTACCGAGGGGGCACACATATACCGCATTCTCCGGAAAAAGGCGAATTCTCCTGAAAAAGCCGGTTTCCCAACGGAAAATCCCGTCCCTGTGGGAGTACGTCCCTATGGTAAGACGATGCCACAGGTGGAAGAGATGATCAAGAAAAAAGTGGTGCAGCGGAGCACACGCTGCGGCCGCTGATGATTCAGGGTCAGGCCGAACGAACGGTTGAATACGGCGCAGAAACCTGATGGGGAGATGGACACCGGAAAGGGACGGACACCCGAGAGGGACCGACACCCAAGAGGGACCGACACCCAAGAGGGACGGATCCATTCGATTTCAGAA
>Ga0209017_10000086_pt1 | contig 87699 bp, 74 predicted proteins | sample YNPBryunderm2012_FD_185812 | JGI IMG/M metagenome (GOLD analysis project Ga0209017, IMG submission 185812) | Anoxygenic and chlorotrophic microbial mat microbial communities from Yellowstone National Park, USA - YNP Bryant MS undermat 2012... ... | reverse complement strand
TCGGCAGGATCGCGCTCGAGCAATACGGGATCGAGGTCGCCGTTCACCCGCACCTGGACAGCCTGATCGAGAATCCACGTCAGATCGCCCAACTCATGCAGGAGACCGATCCCCGTTACTTCAACCTCGCGCCCGATACGGCGCAACTCTGGATGGGCGGCGGGGATCCGGTGCGCATGTTCGAGGAGTACAAGCGGCGGCTGGTCTACATCCACTACAAGGACATTCGCGCGTACCACCGCGGGTTGAAAGGCTATCTGGACAACGTGGTGGAACTGGGCCATGGCGTCATTGACTTCCCGGCCCTTCACCGCATCCTGAAAAGCATTCGCTACCGCGGCTGGATCACGATTGATCTGGACAACGCGCGAGTTTCGCCGCTGCACAGCGCACGCATGCAGCGCGAGCATATTGATCGCCGGCTGGCGCCGATCTACGCCTGAGTGGATGGAGAGACTTGCCGCGGCAAGCGACGCGCCAGGCCGGCGCTCAGCTCTGCCGGGTTCCCCGGATAACCCCCTGGCTGTTGGGCCCCTTCCAGGTGCCTTCCAGCTTGTTGCCTTCGATCCGGGCTTCGACCGTGTACACGTCGCCCTCGATGCGCACTTTGAAGCTGAACACGCCGTTTTCAAAGCGCGGCTCTTCCATCATGTACTCACCGGGGGCGCCGCTGATCGTGCCGCTGAGCTTGCCGCCTTCTTCTTTCACAACGACAGCCCAACTGTACTGCGCCCCGTCGGGGCTGTCGGAGACGCACTGCCACGTGCCTACCACGGGCGTGTCTGCTGCCGCCGGCATGGCGGCCGTCAAAACAGTCAAGAACAGAACGGCGAAAATTCGCATAGGCAGAAACCTCAGTTCGATGCGATGGGGCACTCTGTTGTATGATAGCATCCCGTCGGGAACCGACGGAGGCCACCATGCGATCCCTGAGCCTGGCTCTAGCCCTCACACTGGCCGCGGGGACCCTCCTCGCGCAGCGGCAAAGGTTCACCATCAACGCGGAGACACCGGAAGGGCAGTTGCTCCAGCAGATCGGCGAGCAGGAGGATCCGGCGCAGAAACTCGCGTTGCTGGAAAAATTTGCGGCGGAGTATCCCAACCACGAAGCCATCCCTTGGGTCCATGCGCACATGGTGCGCGTGGCGGCCAAAGCCAACCAGCTCGATAAGGCGCTGCAAGCAGGCGACAAGGCGATGGCGTTGGACCCGGAAGATCTGGAGACGGCCCACGAAGCCCTCAAGGCCGCTGAAGCCAAGAAGGATCCTGCCACACTGATCGCCTGGGCGGGCAAGGTCTCGGCGGCGGCGCGCAAAGTGGCTGCCACGCCGAAGCCCAAAGAGGAGGATGAGGTCGAGGACTGGAAAACGGCGGTGGACTTCGCCAGACAACTCGACATCTACACGGAGTACTCGCTCTACGCCCTGGCTCTTCAGACCGTGGACGTCCACCAGCGCATCCTGTTGACCGAGGCCCTGGAAAAACAAAATCCCGATAGCCAGTATTTGCCGCAGATCGCCAATCTCCGCTTCATCGCCTACCTGCAAGCCGGACAGACCGAGAAGGCGGTGGCGCTGGCCGAGAAGGTGCTGGAAACAGATCAGTCCAACGAAGACATGCTCCTGGCCGTAGCCGACAGCTACCGCCACCAGAAAAAGGACCCCGACCGGGTCCTGGCTTACTGCGCCAAAGCGCGCGAGCTGGTCGCCACCAAACCCAAGCCCGAAGGCGTTGCCGCCGAGGCCTGGGAGACCCGCAAGCGGCAGATCACCGGCCGCGCACATTACCTGGCGGGCCTGACGCATGTCGCCCGCAACAACTGGGCCGAGGCCGACAAGGAGCTGCGGGCCGCCCTGCCCGGAATCGCCGACAACCCCACAATGAACGCCGAGGCCCTGTTCTATCTCGGGTTGGCGAACTTCCGCATGGGCGAGAAGGACTGCGACCCGAGCCGCATCGTGGATGCCGTCAATTTCACCAAACAGTCGGCGGCCATCAAGAGCCCTTACCAGGCGCCGGCCCGCCAGAACCTCAAAGCGTTCCAGGCCAAGTGTGTGGTCCGATGAACATCTTGGTGCCCAATCTCGGTTCCACTTCGCTGAAATATCAAATCCTGGAAATGCCCGCCGAGCGCGTGCTGGCGCGCGGCCGCTTCGAACGGGTCAGCGATTACCGGGAAGCCATCGCGCGCATTCCGACGTCCGATCCCAGGGTGGACGCGGTGGCGTTCAAGACCGTGCTGGCCGGCCCCCGCTACCGCGGGACGTTCCTGATTGACGGCGACCTGATCGCCGCCATGGAGGAATACCTGCCGGCGGCGCCGGCTCACAACGCCATTTATCTGGCCGCCATCCGCGCCTTCCAGCAAGCGATGCCCGGCGTGCCGCTGGTGGCGGCCTTCGAAACCGAATTCCATGTGACGATGCCGGAGTACGCCGCGCGGTACGGTGTCCCCGCCGAGTGGCGCGAGAGCTGCGGGATCCGCCGCTACGGCTTCCACGGCGCTTCGCATCGGTACGTCAGCGAGCGGGCGCCGGAGCTGTTGGGACGTCCGCGCGAGTCGCTGCGGCTGGTGAGTTGCCACCTGGGTGGCAGTTCCTCGATCTGCGCGATCGAGAACGGCCGCTCGGTGGACACAACGATGGGCTTCTCGCCGCAATCCGGCCTGGAGAACGCCACGCGGCACGGCGAGCTGGACGTGTTCGCGGTGCTCTACATGATGGAACGGCGAGGCTGGTCCCCCGCCGACGTGCGGCAACAGCTCGCACGTAACGGCGGGTTGGCGGGGCTTTCGGGAATTCCGGGAGGCGATGTGCGCGACCTGGAGGCAGCCGCCGCCGAGGGCAATGCGGACGCCGCCCTGGCGCTGGAAGTCTTCGCCTACCAGGTGCGCAAGACCATCGGCGCGTACGCGGCGGCGATGGGAGGCCTGGACGCCGTGGCCTTCACAGGCGGCATCGGCGAAAACTCGGCGCGGCTGCGCGCCCGCTGCTGCGAACGGCTGGAGTTTCTCGGCCTCCGGCTCGATCCCCTGCGCAACGAGCAGGGCTCGGGCGATCGCATCGTTTCCGCCGACGATTCCCGGGTGGCGGTCGTGGCGCTGGCTACCAACGAAGAGCTGATCGTCGCTCGCCGCGCCTACCGCTTGCTGGCCGCGCAGCACGGAATGCAAAACGCGGCGGAGCCGGCATGATCCACTTCGTCGTTCATGGCCGCTCGGATACGGTCGGCGTCATCGTGACCGAGCAGGTGGCCGCGGGCGAGCGTTTGTCGGGATGGAACCTGGAGACGGGCGAATCGGTGGAGGCTGTCGCTGCGCAACCGATCCCGCTCGGGCACAAGATTGCGTTGCGACGGATGGCGCCCGGAGAAGCCGTGATCAAGTACAACATGCCGATCGGCAAGGCCACGTGCGAGATCGCGCCCGGTGAGCACGTTCACACGCACAATTTGCGCAGCGCGAGGTGGTGAATCATGCGAGCCGAAACGTTTCGCGGCTACCGGCGGCCCGACGGGCGCGTCGGCGTGCGCAATCACGTGGTCATTTTGCCGGTGGACGACATCTCGAACGCCGCGGCCGAGGCGGTGGCGCGCGTGATTCATGGCGTGCTGCCCCTGCCGCATGCCTACGGACGGCTTCAATTCGGCGAAGATCTGGAGCTGTTCTTCCGCACCATGATCGGCACGGGCGCCAATCCCAACGTGGCCGCCTGCGTTGTCATCGGGATCGAGCCGAACTGGACCCGGCGCATCGCGGAAGGTATTGCGCGGACAGGCAAGCCGGTGGAGGCCTTCTGGATCGAGGGCTACGGCGATCTGCGAACCGTCGAACGCGCCGGCCGTGCGGCGCAACGATTGCTTCAGCAAGCCAGCGAACTCGTGCGCGAACCGTGTCAGGTCCGCGAGCTGTACGTTTCGGCCAAGTGCGGCGAGTCCGACACCACGACCGGGCTGGCCTCCTGCCCGGCGGTGGGCGAGGTTTTCGATCACCTGGACTCGCTGGGCGCGACCATGAGTTTCGGCGAGACCTCCGAGCTGACCGGCGCCGAAGACATCTGCGCAGCACGCGCCGCCACGTGCGAAGTCGCTGAGGAATTCCGGCGCGTCTTTCGCGCCTGCAACGACTTCATCCTTGCGCAGGGCGCGGACTTGCTCGGATCGCAACCCACCGAAGGCAACATCCGCGGGGGGCTGACCACGATCGAGGAGAAAGCACTGGGCAATCTGCAAAAGATCGGCCGGCGGTGCCGCTTCGTGGGCTGCCTGAGGCCGGCGGAATCTCCGCGCGGGCCGGGTCTGTGGTTCATGGACACTTCCTCGGCGGCTGCTGAAGCAGTGACGCTGTGGGCAGCTTCAGGGGCCGTGGTCCACTTGTTTCCCACTGGTCAGGGCAACACCATCGGCAATCCCATCGTCCCGGTGATCAAGATCACGGGCAACCCCTCGACGGCGCGCAGCATGGGCGAACACATAGACGTGGACGTCTCGGGTCTGCTCCAGCGGGAGTACACCCTGGAGGAAGCGGGCGACCGCGTTTGGGAGATGATGATACGCGTGTGCGACGGCCGTCTGACTTGCGCCGAAACGCTGGGCCATCGGGAGTTCGTGCTGACCAGGCTTTACCGGAGCGCCTGATGGCGGGTCGTGACGCGCAGCGCCCGCGCGTTGTAGGATAGGAACACTGCATCTGCGGCCAGGTGACGGCGTCATGGATCTTTACGAAGCCATCCGGGCCTTGCACGAGGAGAAGCAACGGATTGATCGCCTGATCGCGGTGCTGGAAGAACTGGAGCGCGCCGCCGATCGGCACCCCGCCGCGAGCAAGAAGCGCCGCGGACGCAAAACCATGAGTGCGGAGGAGCGCCGGGAAGTGTCCGAACGCATGAAGCGTTATTGGGCGCGGCGCAAGCAGCCTGAGCAGGCCGGCGTCGCGGACCCTGCTGCCCCGGCGTCTCACTCCGACCCGGCGGGCGACTGAGGTTCGCCCGTCTTGAAGAACCACAGCCAGAAATACTGCCGGCCCGCGCCGTGCCGGTAACGCGGCTCGAAGCCGCAACGCAGCGCCATTTCCACGGCCTCCTGCTCGGAAAAGGGCACCCCAATCCAGGTATCGTCGGGCGTGCTGCGCACGCGCGTGTCGCCCTGCACCTGGAACTTGAACAGCGCGCCCGGACGCAGCACGCGGTTGACCTCGCGCACGTAGTTCTCGATGATCTCGCGGCTGGGAATGTGCTGGAAGACGATGGAGGAGAACGCGAAATCGAAGATCAAACCCGGGGGCAGCACGGAAAGATCCATGCCGTTGTTCTGGTAGACGAAGGCGTTGGGGCAATCGCGCAACGCCTCGCGGGCCAGGGCCACCATCTCGCCGCTGACGTCCACGCCGTGCACTTCGCCGAACAGCTTCGCCAGCGCGCGCGTGACGCGCCCGGCGCCGCAACCGATCTCGAGCACGCGCATGTCGCCGGGATCCTTGCCCTGGCAGATGTTGATCATGTCGGTGAGGATCTCTTCGGCCACGGTTTGCTCGCCGGAGCGGAAAAACTCCTCGTCGGTCCAGTCCGCGCGCGCGGTATTCACAAAGTAGCGGGCGTTGATGCGCGCCCGCTGGTCCCAATCCTCTTGCATTTTCTTGAGCAATTCCGGATCCACCATCCCTGGCGTTATTGTAGCGCCTCAGGGCAGGAACAGCTCCGTCTCGACCTCCGCCCGACGGCCGCGAAACTCGATGGTGCCATCGCCGAAGCCCCGGTAAATGCGGACGCGGCCCGAGGAGTCGAGTGGCTTGCCGTCCTCGCTGCGCACCACGAACAGGGACGGCTCGCGGTAGCGCAAGCGGCCGTAGCGGCGGGCATGAAACGCGATCAGCGTGGGGCTTTCGACCAGAAAGCCCCAGCGCGGCAACGTCGCCCGCGCCGTCTCGTAGTCCTGCGCCCCGTAATTGACGGTGATCTCGACGGAGTCGCCGAAGCGCGTCTGCTCGACGCTGCGGTCGGCAGTGAGGAAGCGGTGATCCGTCATGGGCATGAGCGCCGTCACCCGGTGCAGCGGGCTGAGCACCTCGTACGTGTTCTTGATGAACTGGTCTATGAGGTTGAAGCGCCCGCCGCGCGCGAAGACCAGCCGATCCCCGGCATCGGCCGGCGGCCGGTAGTGCGCCTCGGGATCCAGCCAGTAGCGATGCCGGCCGAAAAAGTACACCGGCATTTCGGCGTAGAGGATGTGATCCAGGATGTAGGAGGGATTGTCGGGACGGGGCCGGTCGCTTTGGTGCGCGTAAATGGGAATGCAATCGGCGAACACAAGGTGGAACAGCGGGATGACGACGTCGGTCTGGTCGGGGTTCTGGAAGCGGGTGCGATGCGACATCAGACCTTCGAAATAGTCCGACACGGGCACGCCCCACTCGCGTCCCTCCTCGGAACCGAACAAGCCGACCATGCGGCGGATGTAGCGGCAAAGCTCCTGCTTGTGACGCAGGTCGTCATTTTTGCTCAGCGGGTGCGCGGGATCGTGGCACTCGTAAAGGGGAGCGGCGAAGACCGTGTCCGAAAAATACACATCCGGGGCGAATTGTTTCAGCACGCCGGGCACGTTCTGAGGGCGCGACGCCAGCTCCACGGCCTTGCGCGAGCAGATCAGCCACGCCTGCCCGCCCGCCCACACGCCGCCCGGCCGCGGCGAGCCGTCCGGATTCTTCATCAGGTAGGAGGGATCCCAGGAGGGCGCGTCACGGTACATGTCCTGGTAGTTGTCGTGCAGTCCGAAGAGCCAGCCGCCCAGCGCCTTCACGCGGCGTGAACACGCGGCCAGTCCCGCGTCGCCGCCGATGGCGGGAGCGGCGGGCAGAATGTCGGGATGAAAGTTGTCGTAACCGCCGTAAATCCAGCCGTTGAGAACGAGCAGGCCGCGGTCCAGTCCCAGGTCCCGGCGCCAATGCTCGGCCAGATCGGCGCATTCCTCGAAGGTAAAGTTGACGTCATAAATGTCCTTGTCGGTTTTGTTCCAGCGGGTGTTGGCCACGCGCCGCATGTACGCGAACGGCTTGAAATCCGCCGCGCCGAAAAAGCCTTCGACTTTGGGGTTCTCGCGCAGCTTTTCGGCCAGGGTTTTCAGAAAGCCGCGGCGCCGCGCCACCTCGCGATAGGCCTTCGCGATTTCGACGTAGCCGCCGTAGCCCAGCGGCCGCAGGTGGACGCGCTGCGCGGAACGGCGCAGGGCGAGGCTCGCCGTGAGACGCGACGGCGAGGGCGCGTAATCGAGGACGATTTCCGTGTAGGGATCCTCCCAGCTTGCGAGCAGCGCCGCCCCGTCGCGCACCACTCCCAACATCGCCATCGAGTAGCCGTTGCCGGTCTCGTACGCGCGCAGGCGGCGCGTGTAGGCCTTCTCCCCTTCGGCGTACAGTAACATGCCCAGCCTTCGCGGCACCACGTAGTGACTGCGCTCGCCGGGACCGATCTCCAGCGACTGGTTGACCAGCCGGACCTCCCGTTCACCCGGCGGCTCGGCCAGCGCGTACTCTACTCCGTCCTCGCTGAGCCGGAGCTGAAACTCCACGTTTCCCGCGCGAAACCGCAGCCCTCCGGCAGTCGAGGGCATGATCCCGACCGGCTCGAGCGGCCCGCCCTCCACGGAAGGGGTACGAAGCAGCCAGGTCACGTTGGCTTTCTTGTCCGTGAGGGCAACCGAGCCATCCGGTCGGAGCTGGACGCGTACGGCGCGATTTTCCAGTGTTTGCGAAAGCAGCAGGGCGGGTAACAAGGACCAGCAAAACAGTCGGCGGCGCACGAAGCAATCTTAGCGGAACGAGGGCCGGGCCGCCAGCGGATCTTCGGGCCAGTCGTGACGCGGGTATCGCCGACTCAGCTCCCGGCGCAGCTCGGGATAGAGCCTGCGCCAGAAGCCCTCCAGATCGGTCGTGGTTTGCACGGGGCGATGGTTGGGCGCGAGCAAGTGCAAAGTCAAAGGGACCCTGCCCCCAGCCAGCCGTGGCGTCTCTTTCTGGCCGAAGAATTCCTGGATCTTGGCCTCGATCCACGGCGCCTGGCCCCTTGCGTAGTGGATGCGCACGTGCCGGCCGCTGGGCAGGCGCAAACGCTCGGGCGCGATCTGGTCCAGCAGGCGTCGTGCGGGCTCGGGCAAGCGGGCTTCCAGGGCTCGCAGCAAACCGTTGCCTCGCGCCGCCGCTTCCAGCTCGGCGAAGCTGCTCAAACCGCCGCAGAGGGAGGCCAGGGCGGCCGCCACGTCCTGCTCGCGCAGGGCCGGCGCCTCCACGTACGCTGCGGCGAATTCGACGCGCGCCAGGAACGATTCGATCGCCTCGGGATCGGCGAACCTTGCCAGTCCCGCTTCCCACGCCCGTTCGAACAGCAACCGTTCGGCCTCTTCGCCGCGCGCGGGACCGCGGCTTTCCTCGATGACCAGCTCCTCGTAAAGCAAGGCGCCGGCGCTCTCCACGCGCTCGCTTTCCCTGTTCCACTCGATGCGGTCCCGCTCGCGAATGCGCTCCGGAAAGAGATCGAGCAGCCACTCGGGCCGGATGGCGCTGGCGAGCCGAACCAGGGGCAAGCCTTGCTCGCGACGCTCTTCGGCGTCCACCGCCACGAGGAACTCGGCGTCGCGCACCACGCTGGCGGCGGAAAGAATCGCGGCGCCGCCGCCCGAAAGCAGCAACTCGCGATCGCGCCTTCGGCGCGCCACGCGGTCCGGGAAAGCCACCAGCACTGCCGTCAGCAGCGCCTCGTCCGCAGAGGAATCGCTCGTCCGGACCCTGGCTTCGCGGCGGATCTGTTCGTAGAGGCGACGGGCGCGCGAGCCCCAAGGCTGTTCGAGAAGCCACAGCAGATCGGATGGGCCGGACGGCGCGGCCGTTTCGGACAGGCGCTCGCCGGCGCTCAACAAGGCGGCCAGCGCGCAGCCCTGATCGCCTGCGCCGCGACGTTCCGCCTCGACGACGAGGCGTCCCAGTCGCGGCTCGAGGGGCAGGCGCGCCATGGCCTGACCGGTTTCGGTCAGGGCGCCGGTTACATCCACGGCGTCAAGGCGGCGCAACAACCGCTCGGCTGCCTGCCACGCTTCGGCAGGCGGCGGGTCGAGCCACTCCAGCTCCTCAGGGGCGACGCCGCAGGCCCGCAGGATCAGGGATGCACCGCTGAGATCCTCGCGCAGGATTTCGGGTGCGTCCTGCTCCGGGCGCCGGGCGAAATCCTCCAGCGGATAGAGGCGGATGACGCGTCCGGGACCGGTACGCCCGGCGCGTCCGGCGCGTTGCTCCGCCGACGCCTTGCTCACACGGCGCACCTCCAGCCGAGGCAGTCCCGACCACCGCGAATGCAGCGCCACGCGCGCCAGGCCGCTGTCTATCACCGCCGTAACGCCTTCGATGGTGAGGGAGCTTTCGGCTACGTTGGTCGAGAAGACGACCTTGGGCCGATCCGCAGGCGCCAGCGCCTGCTCCTGCTGTTCCAGCGGCAGGTCACCATGCAAGGGCAGCAACAGCAAACCGGCCCGCCGGGCGATGGGCTCGCAGGCGCCCATCGCGCGGCGGATCTCGCGCGCGCCGGGCAGGAAGACAAGCACGTCACCGTCCAGGCCCTCGCGCACCAGCGACTCCAGCGCTTCGGCCACCCGTCGTTCCAGGGAAGCGGCTGAGAGCGGGGTGTAGCGCATGACAAGCGGGAAAGCGCGGCCCTCGGCCCGCACCACAGGGCAACCGTCCAGGAAGGTGGCGATCGGAGCCGTCTGCAAGGTAGCGGACATCACGACCAGGCGCAGGTCGGCACGTGCACTTCGTTGAAGACGTCGCAGGAGCGCCAGCGCGAGATCCCCTTCCAGGTGTCTCTCGTGAAACTCATCCAGCACGACGCACGAGACGCCTTCCAGCAGCGGATCCCGCATCAAGCGGCGCGTGAGCACGCCTTCGGTCATGTAGATCAGGCGGGTTCGCGGCCCGGTCGCCTCTTCGAAGCGCACCTGGTAGCCGACGGTTTCGCCCACGCGCTCGTCGCGCTCGCGGGCCACTCGTCGGGCGGCCAGCCGCGCCGCCAGCCTCCGCGGCTCCAGGACCAGCACCCTCCCCCCGAGGTCCAGCAGAGCCGGCGGCACGCGCGTGGTCTTGCCGGCGCCCGGCGGCGCTTCGATCACGAGGTTGCGCCCCTCGCGCAGCCGGGCCACAATCTCGGGGATCCGGGGATCAATGGGGAGCGGCGGCCGTCCCGCGGTTGACTTTGCGTTCACCTGTTTCTCAGACTAGCGGGTTATGGGACTTGGAATCGGACCGCTCAATCCTCCTAAACGCCTGCTGATGGGACCCGGGCCCGTGATGGTGGAGCCGCGCGTCTACGAGGCGATGCGGCAGCCCATCGTCAGCCACGTGGACCCCTATTTCTTCCAGGTTTTCGAAGACATTCGCGCCCTGCTGGGCCCGGTGTTCGGGACACGGAATCCGTTCCGCATGGTGATCTCGGGCACGGGCACCTCGGGCATGGAAACCGCCATCGTGAACTTCGTCGAGCCAGGCATGAAACTGGCGGTGTTCGCCAACGGCTACTTTTGCGACCGGATCAGCAACATCGCCGAGCGCCTCGGCGCCCAGGTGGTGCGGCTGGAGAAAGCCTGGGGCGAAACCTTCAGCGAGGAAGAGACCTTCGAGTTCGTCCGTCGGGAAAAGCCGCACGTCGTAGCCTTCGTGCAGGCGGAGACCTCGACCGGCGTCTACACGCCCGGCAAGACCATCGCAGCCGCGGCGCGCGAAGTGGATGCGCTGGTCATCGGCGACTGCGTGACGTCGCTGGGCGGCATGCCCGTCAACGTGGACGAAAACGGCATTGACGTGGCCTATAGCTGTTCGCAGAAGGGATTGAGTTGCCCGCCCGGGCTGGCGCCGATCACCTGTTCGCCTCGCGCCATGGAGCGACTCCGCGACCGCAAGCGCCCGGCGCCTTCGTTTTACTTCGACCTCAAGCTGATTGACGATTACTACGAGGGCCAGCACCGCTACCACCACACCGCGCCCATCTCGATGTTCTACGCGTTGCGCGAAGCGCTGCGCATCGTGGACGAGGAGGGACTGGAGAACCGCTTCCGGCGTCACCGCCAGAACCACCTGGCTTTCGTCACCGGCGTCGAGGCCATGGGACTCGAGATGCACGTGCGCGAGCCCGCGCAGCGATTGTGGACGCTGCACACCCCGCGTGTGCCGGAAGGAATCTCGGATGTGGCTCTGCGCCGCCGCCTGCTCAACGAACACGGCATTGACGTGTTGGGCGGATTCGGCCCGCTGGCCGGCAAGGTGCTCCGGGTGGGCTTGATGGGCGCCTCCTCGACCCGAGAAAACGTGCTCTTGTTGCTGGAGGCTTTGGAAAGCGCGCTGCGCGCCGAGGAATTCTCCCTCAAGGCTTCGGGCCGGGAGGCGGCCGAGCGCTGCTACGCGGAAATGGGATGGCCGGAGTAAAATCGCGGCGCTTCAGTACGCCCAGCGCCACAGGCTGGCGCCTACCGTAAATCCTGCGCCCACCGCGGCGAAAAGGACCAGGTCGCCTTTCTTCAGGCGCCCGGCTTCCAGCGCGTCCTGCGTGGCCAGGGGAATGGTGCCCGAGGTGGTGTTGCCGTAGCGATCAATATTGAGCACCACCTGTTCCGGCTTCAGCCCGAGCCGCTCCGCGGTCGCGTAGATGATGCGCGCATTGGCCTGGTGTGGAATCAGCAGGCCGACGTCGCGCGCGCTCAGGCCGTTTCGCTCCATCAGGTCCCGGCAGACTTCGTACATGCGCCGGACCGCGAACTTGAACACCTGCTGGCCGTCCTGGTGCACGTAGTGCAGCCGTTTCTCGACGGTTTCGTGGGAGGCAGGCAGCCGGCTGCCGCCGGCAGGCATTTTCAGGTATTCGCCGCCGGAGCCGTCAATTTCGTTCAGGAAATCCACGAACCCGAGCGAGTCGTCCTCGCTGGGTTCGACCAGCATGGCGCCCGCGCCGTCGCCGAACAGCACGCAGGTTGCGCGATCGGTGTAATCCACGATCCGGGACATGGTGTCGGCGCCGATGACCAGGACCTTGCGATGCGACCCGGCGGCTACCAGATGAGCGGCCGTGGTCAGACCGTACAGGAAGCTGGAGCAGGCCGCCACCAGATCGAATCCCCAGGCGCCCTTGGCCCCGATGCGATCCTGCACGATGCAGGCGGTGGAGGGAAACATCATGTCGGGGGTCACGGTGCAAACGAGGATAGCGTCCAGTTCCGAAGCCTCGATGCCGCGTTGCGCGAGGGCAGCCCGCGCCGCCTCGGCGGCCAGGTCGGAGGTGGCCGTATCCGGATCCGCGATGTGCCTCTCCCGGATCCCGGTCCGCTCCAGGATCCACTCGTTGCTGGTATCCACCATTTTTTCGAGGTCGAAGTTGGTGAGCACCCGGGGCGGGACGTAGCAACCCACTGCGCTGATCTTGGCTCTAGGCAACGAAACTTCCCTCCTGTGGCTGCACGGGGCTGCACGGCCGCATCCGCCAGCCCAAATTCTCTATGTTAGATTCAACGGAAGATGCGTGTCGAGAGCAGGCCCCCGGAGCCGCCCGAGGCGCTCTGCGCCCGCGTCTTCCGGCAGCTCAGGCCGCGTACCGCGACGCCCGAGATTCGCGTGCGGTTTTTTCCTTACGCCAATGCCCGCAGCTCGGTCTGCTGGCAGGATGGCCGACTCGAGTTGCGCATCAGCGATCTGTTGCAGAGCGCCCCGGCGGAAGTGCTCGAAGCGCTCATGTACATCCTGCTGGGCAAGTTGCTGCGACGCCCGGTCCCGCGGGCCTGCCTGCGCCGCTACCGATCGTACCTGAATCGCCGCGACGTGCAACGCACGATCGAATTGATTCGGCGGGTGCGCGGGCGCAAGCACTTGCTCGGCCCTCAAGGCCGCCACTACAACCTGGAGGAGATTTTCGACGAGCTGAATGCCCGCTTTTTCGGCGGCCTGATGATCCGCCCGCGCCTGGGCTGGAGCCTCCGGCCGTCCCGCACGACGCTGGGTCACTGGGATCCGGCCCATCAGGCCATCGTCATCAGCGGCCTGCTGGATCGCGCGAACGTGCCGCGCCTGGTCGTGGAATACGTGCTTTACCACGAAATGCTGCATTTGCGTTATCCCACCCGGACGCGTGGCAGCCGGCGTCAGTTCCACACGCGCGAGTTTCGCTCCGCCGAGCGGCAGTTCCCGCAGCTCCAAGAAGCCCAACAGATGCTCAAGCGGCTGCTTCAATCCTGAGCGGGTCGCCGCAAGACGGCCAGGGCGACCACAGTGAGCAAACCTGCGCCCGCCGCCAGCGCCAGCGCCGCCAGGCCGATGCGCAGACTCGACGGGGAGCCCGGAAGAGCGGAGATCGCGGGCCGCAGCGCCAGCGCAAGCAAGTAAGCGCTCATGGCTAGCAACAACAGCAGCCGGCCGCGTTCCCACACTCCCTCTGGCCATCTCCATTGCCGTTCGCCCCGCCGCAGGCCCTTGCGCAGGCGCAGCCACAAAGCCCCGAGGAGGCACAAGGACACCAGACTCAGGCCGCTGAAGAACATGGCCCAGTGATCGGCAACTTGAAACCACGGCGGCCGCGCCGCTTCGGGCGCGGCTCCGTACAAAACCCAGCGGGCGATTCCGCGAGCGATCGCCAGGGCCCGCTGCACGCCGGCATTCGTGAGCACGGCCACCCCCAGTTGCATCTCGGGGATGAGGAGGATCGCCGAGTTGGCGCCCCAGGTATCGCCGGAGTGCTCGAGCCAGAGAAGGCCGTCTTCCCGACGAATGAACCAGCCTGCATCGTAGGGAGGGGCCAGACTCCCGGGTTGCTGAATTCCGTCCACACGACCTTCAAGAGCGGCCCGCAGGAAGGCCGCCATGTCCGGCGCCGTGGCTTTGACGAGCGAGGCGCCCAGCCAGCCGGCTTCCCCCGCCTGCCGTCGCCGGATGCGGCCCCAGCTCCGCTCGTGCGACGCAGCCAGGCCCCAGGCTTGCGCCTGCCGTTCGCTCAGCGTGGTGCGGTGCATGCCCAGGGGCCTGGCAATCTCCTGCTCCATGAAGCCGGAGAAGGGCCGGCCGGAGACGCGCTCAATCAAAGCAGCCAGCAACACGTAGTTGGCATTGGCGTACGAGAATCGCCCGGCCACCCAGCGCGCCGGGGTGGCGCCGCGCAGCCTGCGCACGGCAAGCTCCAGGTCGCGATCTCCCGGTCGTCCGCAGCATGGCGCGAGCCGGTCGTGACGGCGCCGCAGGCCGCTGCGGTGTCGCAGCAGGTCGCGGACGCTGACTCGCCCCACAGGCGCATCTCGCAGTTCGGGCAACCAGTCGGCGACAGGGCGATCCGGATCGAGCTTGCCCTCCCCAACCAGACGGGCGACGGCCACCGCCGTCAGAGGCTTGCTGACAGAGGCCAATTCGACGGGCGTGTCCGGCTTCATGGGCTCGCCGCTGTCCCGATCCCGGACGCCGTATGCGCGCAGTTCGACCCGATCGCGGTAAACCAGGGCTACGGCCAGGCCCGGAATCCGGTTCAGCGCCATCTCGGCTTGCAGGTAACCTTCGATCTCGGCGAGACGGCGGGGCGGGATCGCGTCCCCGCAGAATGCCATCGAACCCGCCAGACAAATCAACGCCGCGGCGCGCACGCACAGGATTATAACGATGCAAGCGCCGGGGCGGCTAGAATGTGAACTTATGCAACCGGTGCGAGTGGGCATTGTCGGCGTAGGCAACGTGGGCAGCGGCACGCTCACGATCCTGGTGGAGAACGCCGACGCGATTGCGCTGAAACTGGGCTTCCCCCTGGTGGTGCGGGTGGTCTGCGATCTGAAGATCGCCGAAAAGAAGCTGCCCGCCGCGCTGGAGCCGGTCGAGCGCACCACCGACTGGCGGGCCGTGGTCTCGCATCCCGAGGTAGACATTGTGGCGGAACTGGTGGGCGGCACGACCGTGGCCGAGCAGATCATCCTGGGGGCGATCGAGCACGCCAAGTCGGTGGTTACGGCCAACAAGGAATTGATGGCGCTGCGCGGCGCCGAGATCTGGGAGCGCGCCATCGTCGCGGGCATCAACCTGGCGATGGAAGCCAGCGTGGCAGGCGGCATCCCCATCCACGCGGTGCTGCGCGAGGGGATCGCCAGCGACCGCATCGTCGCGCTGTACGGCATTCTCAACGGGACCAGCAACTACATCCTGACCGAGATCGAGCGGCGAGGCGCCGGGTTCGAAGAGGTGCTGGCGGAGGCCCAGCGACTGGGCTATGCCGAAGCCGATCCCAGCGCCGACGTGGACGGCTATGATGCCCGCTCCAAACTGGCGATCCTCGCGGCGCTGGCGTTCGGTCTGAAGATCACGCCTTCGGATATTTACACCGAGGGTATTCGGCGCATCTCGCCCATTGATTTCCAGTACGCGCATACGCTGCGGCATACCATTCGTCTGATCGCGATGGCGCGGCAGACGAGCGAGGGCCTGCTGCTCTCGGTTCGCCCGGCGCTGATTCCGGAGACGGCCATTCTGGCCAGCGTCCGCTCGGCCTACAACGCGGTGTGGGTGAAGGGCGTCTACGGCGAGGACACGTTCTACTATGGCCGCGGCGCGGGGCCGCGCCCGACGGGCGTCGCGGTGGTGAGCGATCTGATGCGCGTGGCCCGCGAGATCCGTTACGGCAGTCCCGAGCGCGTCTCCCCGTTCGCTCACGAACGCCTGGGCGAGTACCGGCCGATCCCCATTACGCAGCAAAAGCGCGCCTACTACCTGCGCTTCCGCGTGCAGGATCGCCCGGGAATCATCGCCGCCCTGGCAGGCATCCTCGCCGCCAAGCGCATCTCGATCGAGGCCGTCCTCCAACTGCCTTGCGAGAGCAAGCACGATCTGCCTTTCGTCATCACGCTGGAGCCGACCACCGAGCAGGCGGTGCGCGAGGCTGTCGAGGAAATGTCGCGGCTGGATTTTCTGTGCGAGCCGCCGCTGGCTTTGCCCATGGAGCCGGGCTTGTAAGCGAGCATCAGCGCGAGTCTCCCTCCCAGACCGGCACGCCCAGTTCGAGGAAACGGGCGGCGCCGGTCAGGAAGTGCGCCGTGATCCAGAAGACCGTCCAACGCTCGTTGTAATCGCCGCGCAGGCGGCTGAAGTCCACCGTGCGCCGCTGCTGCGTGTAGTTGGTCTGTTCGAGCTGTTCGCCCTGGCTGCCGTAGGGATCTATCATCTGGCCGCAGCTCCGGTACATGAGCAGGGACAACCGTTTCAGGTCATCGCGGCCCAGCAGCTCCGCGAGCCGGTAGACGTCCGGGGCTACCAGCGCGCCCCAGACATCCAGATGCTGGTTCTGGGGCGAGACCGACGTCCAGCCGCGCGTGCGCAAGCGGTGACTGGCCAGCCGGCCGGGGGGCAAGGGAACGTCCCAGACGTAAGTGTAGGTCAGCATCACGTCGCACGCGTGCTCGGCCCACTCCAGATGGCGCGGGTCGCGCGTCGTCTCGTACAGTTCGAGGAAGGCCAGGAAGGCCAGGGCCGCTCCTTCCTTGTCTTCTGAGCGGGCGTCCAGCGTGCCGCCCCAGTAGGGCTCCCGCATGGTCAGGTGGCGTCGGGCGTAGTGGTCAGCGGCTTTCATCGCGGCGCGGCGGTAGTCGTCCGCGCCGAACAGTTGCGAAGCGATCAGCAGGGGCGGAATGAAGGCGGCTTCGGCGGTGGAGACGGGGCGCCAGTCAGCGGCGAGAATGCGGGCCGCATGAAGGTCGCAGGCCTTGCGCAGGAAGGTTTCCCAACGCGACGTATCGCGACCTTGCCGCCGCCCGAGCCGAATGGCGCGGGCGAAGGCCAGCATGGCCTGGCCCTGGTTGAGCAGCTCGGCGCCGTGCCAGCGTCCGGTGTCCAGGTCGTACCAGTTGTGGAAGCCGCCTTCGTAGAAAACCGCTCCAGCGAGGAAATCGAGGGACTTCTGGGCCAGTGCCGCAGCCTCGGGGTCGTTCAGTTTTTCGGCCAGCACGAGCAGCGCGTAGCCGGGGGCCTCGGCCTGTCCCGTCCAACCCATCACGGCTTGCCGCCGGTCCGGGTACTTCTGGAAGACCGCGTAGCGTTCGGTCTCGCGCCAGCGGGTCTTGGCGTAACGGTATTTGTCGCGAACGATCTCGGCGACGCCCGGAAAGTCTTCGGCGTAGTAGGGCCGGAAGATATCCAGGGAGGTCCGAACCGGCTGCCGGAAGGCCGTGCCTTCCCGATCCAACGGAAACGTTTCTACGAAGAATGTTTTCTCGATCACGCCGCCCGGCGGCGCCCGCAACCATGTCTCGTCGTACGGCACGAAGCCGGATTGCAAGGCTTTGATCACGCTGCGCTGCCCGTTGGAGGCGCACGGCCCGCTCCACAGGGCCGGCTCCGCGCCTCCTTGCCGGTAGACGACACCGAGCGACCACCATTGATCCTGTCGGTGGGCGAAGGGCACCGGGGAGGGAACGCTGTGCAGCGCCGCGCCCCACAACCGCCCGCCGCGCCGCAGTTCGAGCGAGGCGAAGGGCATCGGATAGCGGTGCTCCTCGAACAGGAGCTCCTCGCCCGGGACTCCCTTGGCGACCGGCACACGGCCGCTTCGCGCGCCCGACGGATTGCCGTAGTAAAGAATGCCGGGCAGCAAGACCTGCGCGCTGTCCGCCGCGGCCCACAAGCGGATGGCGACCGTGACCGGCTCGGCGGGCCGGGACCCTTCCCAGCGCATGCGGCGCAGCACACGGATACGATTGCCCTCGGGCCGCCAGGCGTCCTCCGCGACCCAGGTTCCTCCGCACGCCTCGATCTTGCCCCGGAGAATCGTCCAGGGGCCTTCGTGCAGGACTTCGCTGGGCGACCCATGACGCCAGCCCGCGGGCCAGCTCTCGCGCCATTCACAAGCAACGGACCACAATCCTTCGTCCGGCGAGGTCAGCACGACTTCGCCCTGCGAGAAAATTTCGACACGGTTTTCGCGGATACGAAACTCGCCGGCGCCGGAGCGGAGGGCAAGAGCCAGCAGGAGGATGGGAATCGAGCGAGCCTTCACGCTGCCTAATTTAGCTGTCCTTGAGCGGGCGGCGGGAAGCCGGCGGCAGCGTCGTCCAGCACCAGCACCCAGTCGTTGCCGGGACGCGGATCTCCGGGCGGATCGAACCGCCGTTCGCCCCGGTTGGGGAAAGCGCCCGCCGGGGTGGCCGCTCCCGTGCGCGGATCGTACCACCAGGCTTTTACCTGATCGCCCGAGATCCTGCCCATTCGCAGCCGAAAGGAGCGACCGGTGTAAGTGTAGGCGAACAGGTAACGCTTGCCCCGGGCTACGATAACGTATTCGTATCGCTGACCCGTATCCACAACGGCTTCCTCGTCAAAGACGCGCTCGTAATAAGGCCGTGAGAGAACCAGCCGTTTCAGGTGCTGCATCTGGCCGGCGCCGGGATCGTTCAAGGCTTCATACCAGTACTTGCGAACTCCGTAGGAGCCCTTCCCGACGTCCGGCTTGTGCATCTGCATGACGGCGTTATGCCCGTACGTGTGGCCGCAGGCGCCGGCGAGAACGGACCAGTAGGCGTAGCGGCGGCAGTCCTCGGCGGTCCAGTAAGGCTGGGAAGGGTCGTGCAATCCCTGGGGGATATCTTCGTAGGAAGGCTCGCCGTCCAAAGTCGGCTTGGGCGGTTGCCGGGCGTAGTCTTCTCGCACGTATCGCCAGTTGTCCTCGCCTTTGGCGCCCGGGCTGCTGTCTTGGTCGTAACGGCGATGGCCCGACTGGAACATGTTCAGGTCGAGCCAGGGCTCGGCGTGAAACCAGGTCGAGGACTGGGTGCGTCCGAAGGGGTGGAAAGTGATCAGGTGGTTCGGGTCTTCCCGCCGGAGCGTCAGGCCGAGGGTGCGCCAGATCGCCGTGTTGCGGTCCCCGCGCGTGTCGCCGCCATTGATCCATATGACATTGGGCCGATCACGATAGCGCCGGGCCAGGAAGCGTGCATAGGCTTCGACGTTGCCCGCATGGAGGTGGCCGCCGTTGACCATCGAACCCCAGGCGGCGACCAGGCCGACATAGATGCCGCGCGCCGCGGCGCGGCCCAGCACCCAGTCCAAGTGGTCCCAGTAGTCGTATTCACCGGGCCTGGCGGGATCGTTGCCCGGCGTCAGGTTCGGCCGCGCGGCATCGCCGTCCCTGAGCGCCGGGATGCCGTAGGCGTTGCCGTCGCGCGGAGTGCGCAGGACCATGAGTTGTATCACGTTGAAACCTTTGGCGGCGCGATCGCTCAGGTAACGCTCGGTTTCCTCGCGGTCCAATCGCTGAAGCAGCAGCCAGGCGGTGTCGCCCAACCAGAAGAAAGGCGTGCCGTCCTGGTATTGAATAAACCGGCCGTCGGAGGAGACCTCGAGGGGCCCGACGCGTGGTTGCTCGCCGGCCGGCGCCAAGGCGGCAACGGAGACAGCCAGCAGGACCGCGGAAAAGTTCATGCTCCTATTGCCGCACAACGAGGAGCCTGGCCGTCAAGCGCTCCAGGCGGGGCCGCCGGCCAATCTCGGTTCCGTCTGCATACACACGCAGCCCGGCCCCGCGGCCGAAGCGGCGTCCGGTGCGGTCCCAGACGATGGTCAGTAAGTGGCCGCGATAGGGCACATCTTCAAGACAGAACCAATCCCAGGTTCCCTCCGGCAGCAGAGGATGGATTTCGACGACGGAATCCGGGCGGGGCACGAGGCCGACCACCCCGGTGATCAGCAGATCCGCGTAACCCGAGTGATTGTAGTGATCCCCGCGCCCGTAGAATGTGCCCTTGCGGATTTTCATGGACCGCGCCTGCCACTCCCCGCTAAAGGGATTCAGATTTTCGTCTATCCACGGAATAACACGCCCGTCCGGTAACTTCAGCCGATGGCTGCGCGTGTAAATCAGAAAGGTCTCAAAGTAATCCTTGACGGTAATCGAGCGCTGGGGATACTTGCGGAGTACGTTCGCCAAGGCCTTCAGAGTAACTGTAGTGGAGAAGGGCCAGCTCGGGCCGTTCCACTGGCAGTCGTCGCCCCGATCGGCGATTCGGAACTCGGGGTGGCGCTGCTCCGCCGTGGTGGGACCATAGGGAGCGTAAAATCCCTGGGGGTCCATGAGCTGCCGCCAGGCCTCCTCATGGCCTCGCCCGGGCTCGGGCAGATCGAAGTACCAGGGCGTGTAGCCGATCAACTCGCGCACGCCGGCCAGCCGTCCATCCTCGAGCAGCGTCTCGAAAAACCTGTCTTCGGCATGCCAAAGCTTCTGCCGGACCAGCGCGCGCAGCCGGGCAGCCTTGGCTTCGTACGTCCGCGCCAGATCGGGCCTGCCGGCAAGTCTTGCGATGGCGGCCAGGGTCCGTGCGTTGCCGTACATGTAGCTGTTGATCGTCGGCCGTGCATTCTTGAGCCTGCGCGAGCCGCTGATGGATTCTTCCATGCCGTCGCGCACGTCATATTGCCAGAAGAGGCCGTCCGGCCGGCCTCGCTCGCGTTCCCACGCTTCGAAATCCTGGAGGAGCGAATCGAACAGCGAAAGCAGGAAGTCAGTGCGGCCGTCCGCCAGCCAGCGGTGGTAAACGGCCCAGGCCGTCCAGCCGCTGTAACGGTGTAACTCGGGATGAATGCCGCCCTTGCCCGAGCGGAGCCAGAAGTTCAAATACTGGTCGAGATAGTCGAAATGGCGCAACCAGCGCGCTTCGAAGATGTGGTGACCGAGCGCGCAACTGATGGCATTGTATTGGCCGCCGTGTTTTACCGGCTTGAGGAATTCGGTGATGATGAACCCTGCCGGGGTTTGCTTGATATGTTTTCGAAACGCCCACCAGCGGTAATAATAAGTTTTCTCGACATCAGGATCCGGGCATGCAAAACGGGGTATGTTGTCTCTCATCCACTCCCAGGCGCGCGCGTCCGGGATGAAGTTGACGACGGTTTCCTCCGTCATGGAATTGAAGAATTCCACATGGTTGCGAAAATATTCAGGCGCCACGAGCGGGGACGTCGAGGCGGCCAGGATCGCGGGTGGACAAAAAATTGCCAGAAAACACAGGGCAACGAGAGGGCGACGCTTCGAGCGGCTCGGGTCTTTCACTACAGGTCTGACTCGCCGGAAAGGAAACTGCCCAGGTAGGCGCCGACCAGCACCGGCAGGGCGTGCAGGAGATAGGACGGCATTTGAAGGGTCAAATGACGGACGACATGAGCAAGATCCAAGGCCGTCAACTGCGGGTTGCGGACGAGCCATGCCACATCGGCCGGCGGCAACAAAAGGATGCTGGCGATGGCCCATCGCCACGGGCGATCGGGACGGAAGAAGCCCAGAGCGACGCCGCCGATGAACAAGCCGCCTAACACGAAGTAGCGTTGGAGGCTGGGATCTACCCAGGGCCGTAACAGGTCGGGGCTCCCCAAAGTCCAAAAACCCAGCATAATGGCGAGGAACCACCAAAGGTAATCACGCCTCAGGCCCCGGGTGGCGGCGCCCATCGCGCGTTTGCCTCCTCGCTGCGGTCTCGGACTCGGGCTGCTGCGTGCGTGGCGACGTGTGTCGGCACGCCCGCCGTCCCGCATTCCTCCGGCCTAACCCGAGTATAAGCCGGAAGCGGCCCGCGCGCTAGGGGGCTCGAGGTACCAGTACCTTCAGATCTTGTCCCGTGGCTCGCGAGTTCGCTTCATGACTACGAACGTGCCGGCTCCCAAGCCGGTCAGGCAGGGCTACAATAAGGCGATCATGCGCGTCACCATCACCGGCGGGACCGGCCTGATCGGGCGCGCGCTGGCGCGCCGCCTGCTCCGGTCGGGCCACCAGGTGCGCCTTACCGGACGTAGGGAACCGTCTGATCTTGAACCGGGCGTTTCGTTCACCACCTGGGATGCATCGAGCGGACCGTTGCCGGCTCAGGCCGTCGAGTCCGCCGACGCCATCGTTCACCTGGCCGGCGAGTCCGTGGCTCAGCGGTGGACTCGGGAGGCCAGGGCCCGAATACGGACCAGCCGCCTCGAGGGTACAGGCCGACTGATCGAAGCGCTGGCGGCGACGGCCCGGCGGCCCGCTACGTTGATTTCGGCCTCCGCCATTGGGATTTACGGCGACCGCGGCGACGAGTGGCTGGAGGAGGGCTCTCCGCCGGGTGAGGGCTTCCTGGCCGAGCTGGCCCGGGATTGGGAGCAGGCGGCAGCAAGCGCACGGGCGCTGGGCGTAAGAGTTGTGCTGCTCAGGATCGGCATCGTACTCGATGTTCGCGGAGGCGCGTTGAAGCGCATGCTGGTGCCATTCCGGTTGGGTTTGGGAGCCCGTTTGGGTTCCGGGCGGCAGTGGATGTCCTGGATCCACCTGGCGGATCTGGTGGAGTTGATCCTGTTCGGCTCGCAACACGCACAAATGGAGGGGCCGGTCAATGCCGTGGCGCCGAACCCCGTGACCAACGCCGAATTCACCCAGGTCCTGGCACGGACGTTGCGGCGGCCTGCGCTATTGCAGGCGCCGGCCTTTCTGTTGCGCGCCGCGCTCGGAGAAATGGCGGACGTGCTGCTGGCAAGCCAGCGCGTGCGCCCCGGGGTGGCCATGGCCGCGGGCTTCCGGTTCCGGTTTCCCGAGCTAAGCGGCGCGCTGGCCGACTTGCTGGCGCCCGCGCCCCGCTGAAGGTCGCCGCCGCTCTGTAGTAGTATTCTGGGTGAACACCCTGGCGGAGGCAAGGATGGTCGCAGCATCGCAATTGCGTCCCGGAATGGCCATTCGCTACGAAGGGCAGCTCTATCGGGTGCTGGTCGCCGACTACCATCCCGGGCAGGGCAAGATGGGCGGCGTAACCCACGCCCGATTGAAGAATCTCGGCACCGGCGGGATCTGGGAGCACAGCTTCCGCGCCGATCTCAAGCTGGAAGACCTGTCCGTCGAAAAATTGCCGATGGAATTCATCTACGAGGATGGCGAGCAGTGTCACTTCATGAATCCGGAAACGTACGAGCAGGTGGCCGTGCCCAAGGCGGTGATCGGCGACCAGGCCCGATTGCTTCAGCCGGAGATGCGCGTGGCCGTTGAGTTCATCGAGGGACAGCCGGTCAACGTGATCTTGCCCGAGGTGCTGGAAGTGCGGGTGGCCGACACCGCTCCCCCGGCGCACCAGCAGACCGACAGCGTCTGGAAACCCGCTCGACTGGAAAACGGCCTGGAGATCATGGTTCCCCAGTTCATCAAGACCGGCGATGTCATACGCCTGGACGTCGCCGAGCTCAAGTACATGGATCGCGCCAAAGGCGCCAAGAGCTAGGCGGCACGGGAGGTCTCATGTCATTGCCGCAGAACCCACCCCGCATCGAGCTGGTCAAGCGGCCCGACTACCGGGAAGAATACGCCAACAGCGTGCAGGTGCGCGCGAACCTTTGGGATTTCTTTCTGATCTTCGGCCGGGTGGATCAAACATCCCCTGACACCGTCTTTATCCACAACTTCCAGGGCGTCTACGTCAGCCCCCAGCAGGCCAAGGCGCTGTTGAACGTCTTGCAACAGCACATCTCGCAATACGAGGCCGCCTTCGGCGAGATTCGACTGGAGCCGCAAACCACCGGCGCCATCATCCAGTAACGCGTGCCTCACCATCGCGATTGCGGGCCGGCGCCGGCGCCGCCGTCCGCGCGCTTGCGGAATCCGCATCGGATCGGCTTGGCTTTCACAGGGATCATCCTGCTGATTCACCTGCCCTACTTGAACCTGCCGCTTTTCTGGGACGAGATGGGGCAGTTCCTCCCGGCGGCCCTCGATCTGTGGCGACACGGGCTGTGGGTTCCACAGTCCACCCGCCCCAACGTGCACCCGCCGGGGCTGGCGGCCGTGCTCGCCGCCGTCTGGTCGCTCACAGGCTATTCGATCGTCGTCACGCGAGTCGTGATGCTGTTGATCGCAGGCGGAACGGCGGTGGCGACGTTCCTTCTTGCCAGGCGGCTCTGCCACGGCTTGCCCGGAGACCCGGCCTTCTCAGCCGTCATCCTGCTGATTGTCTCGCCGCTGTTCTACACGCAGGCCCTGCTGGCGCAACTGGATCTGCCCGCCACGCTGCTGACGGTTTGGACGCTGTACGAGTTCCTGAGCGAGCGCGTGCGACGCGCCGCGCTGCTGAGCGTGGCTCTGGTGCTGGTCAAGGAGACCGGAGTGGCGGTTCCCCTGGTGCTGGCGGCGATCCTGTGGCGGGAGCATCGCGGCCGCGACGCCCTGTGGTTTCTGCCGGCGCCGGCGGTGCTGGCGGGCTGGCTCGCGGCGCTCGCCGCTTCAACCGGACACTGGCTGGGCAACCCCGAGTTCGAGCGCTACAACCTGTTCTATCCGCTGCATCCCGTCCGCCTCGGTATGGCCTTCCTGCGAAGGCTCTTTTATCTCTGCGTGGACCAGTTCCATTTCATCGGCTGGTTCGCCGTCCTGGCAGCCTTGCGCAAGAGCCGACTGTACGCCACGCGCCAGTGGAAGATCGCGGCGACGCTGGCGGCCACGCATGTGGGGATGGTCACCGTGCTCGGCGGCGCCACCCTGGAGCGGTACCTGTTGCCCGTGCTGCCGCTGATGTACACGGCGATGGCGGCCGCCTGGTCCCTGTATGCCCCGAGCCGCCGGCGGTGGAGCCAGTCGCTGGCTCTGGCCGGATTGGTAATCTCGCTGTTCTGGACGCGCCCGCTGCCGACACCCCTGGAAAACAACCTGGCCATGGTGAGCTTCATCCGGCTGCATCAGGAGGCCGCGCAGTTTCTCGAGCAACGAAGTCCGAAGCGGCTCGTCGTCACCGCGTGGCCGCTCTCGGAGGCGTTGCGTTCCCCGGATTTCGGTTACGTACAGAAGGGGCTGCGCGTGCGCGAGATCCCGGATTTCAGCCGACGCACGCTTTCCTCGCTCGCGCTTCAGGATGGCGACGTGCTCGTGCTGTATCGTCTGGACTGGAATCCCGGACCGTTTTATGACTGGCTTCCGTGGTTGGCGCGCGTGCGAGCCAGGTACTACGGGTTCGAGGGCGAGGCGGACGGCGAGTTTGCCCGGCAAGCACTGGGCCTTCGCCCGGCCGCGCGTTTCCGCCGGGGAGCGCTTTGGCTGGAGATCCTGGAAAAACCAGCCGGCCTCAACTCCCGATAAGGAAGCCGCCGCCCAGAAAGAACAGGCAGCCCAGGGCAACCACCGCGCCGTGCGGCATGGTCACCGCTCTGGACCCTCGGATATCGAACTCCTCGCCGGCCTTGCGGGGCGAGCGCAAGTGCGCCAGCTCCCACAAAATGAAACCCAGGTTCCAGAAAGTCTGCCGCAATCGCCCCTTGGTCAATACGATGCCCAGCGCGATCACGCCACCCAAAATGCCGGAGAAGATGAAAATGATCAGCCAGTTTTTCCAGCCCGTAATGGCTGCGATGGCGGCCATCAGCTTGACGTCGCCCGCCCCCATGCCGCCTAAAAGATAGAGCGGGAAATAAATCAGGAAAGCCACGCCCACGCCGATGCCGGCTTCCTTCAACCCCGGCGCATAATCGGACCCCAGCAGGGCGTTCAGGCCCAGGCCCAGCAAAAACCCGGGCAGCACAAGCCAGTTGGGAATGCGGCGCCACAGTACGTCGTAAATGCCGGCCACGATCACCAGTGCAGCCAGCAGCAACTGGAGCACGAAGGGAAGGGGAGTCATGAAGCCCGAGTATACTACGGCTTGTTTGTCGCAGAGGCGCGCCGCAGCACGATGGTTTTGGCCAGCGACTGGTTGTCGTATTCGTCCGCCACGCGCACGGCGATCGCCAGCTCGCTGGATTCGGGGGCCGGCAAACGCACGTCGTAGTCCTCCACGGCAGAATCGGCCAGCCGATCCTTGGGCTCCAGCGGAAGCCACTCGCCGCCGTTGACGGAGCACTCGGCCCGGCTGACCGCGCTGAGGGCATCGCGAGCGCGGAAACGCAGCCTCAACCCGTTCCCTTCCAGCGCGGCCTGGAGCGCCTCGATCTCGGGCGGGGTATTGTCAATCAGGAAAGGATCACTGACGAGTTCGGCGCTCAAGGCTTGATCCACGGGATTGTCCGGCGCGTCGGAAGCGATGACACGGATCTGGTACTCGCCGTCGGGCAAGCCGGTGGAATCCCAGCTCAGGTGCTTGTCGCGGACCTTGTCGCGAAGCAGCTTCCATTCGGTTTCGGAAGTCCCTCGGATCTCCACGCGGAAGATGATCTCGTCCTGATTTTCGTCGGAGGCCGCCCACCGCACGGTGCGATAGCCTTTGGCGTAGTTCAGCGTGAGGCTGGCGGAATCGCTCGCCGAAGCAGGCGTGCTCGAGCGCGAACGTTGGCCGAGCGGCGGCAGCGTGAGCGTCTGCGAGGGCGTTACGGAGAGAGCCGGCGGGGGCACGCGATAGTTGGCCGGCGCGATTTCGATCTGGCTGATGCGCGGCGCCACGTTGCGCTGTCGCCAGGCGACTTCGACCGCGCGCAACTCGGGCGAGCGGCCGTCGGCGGCAGCGCGCAGGATCGCGCGCCACTGGAGGAACCGGGCAGGCGGCGAGGCGACCAGGCTGCCCGAGCTCGACCGCACGGGTTCCGAGTAAGGACTCCAGCCTTCCTGCGGCCGTTCGATATTGCCGCTCCGCGTGGCGATCGAGATCTCACCGCCGCCGAGCGCGCCGCGGAAGCTCAGCCGGCCCCAGTAGGAGAACAGACCGGCGTCGAGCACATCGCTTTCCACGCTTCCTTCCCTTTCCAGCTCGGGGCCAAGACGGTAAACCTGGCCGATGTTGCCCGTAGCGGCGTAGATCACGCCGTCGCGTCCCGCCAGCAGCCGCGTGACCTGCGTGGGCGGCGTTGTGAGCAAAGCCGTCCAGCGGTGGTCCGAATCGAGCCGATAGATCGCCCCTCTGTTGCCGGTGCCGATCAGGGGCCTGCCTCGGGCATCGAAAGCGATGGCATAGGCGATGTCTTGCGCATGGCTCCAGACACGCAGCGGGAATCCGTCGCGCTCGATGCGGTAGACTTCGCTCCCGCCGGTGATAGCCGCGGGGGCCGCCGTCAGCGGTGGCAGCGGCGCCGGTACCGGCTTGGGCGCTGCGGCTTGCTGGGGCGTCAAGGTCGAAGGCAGAGGGCTGGGCTGCGGAGTGGGCGCGGCAGGAGGCTGGGGAGCAGGGGGAGCCGGTGGTTGCTTGAGGCCTACACCCGCGGCGTAAATCGAGCCGTCGAGCGCCACAGCCACCGCCGTAATCTCCCGCCGGGGCGATTGGAACAAGACGAAGGCTTCGCCGCGTGGCGTGATGCGCACCACCCAACCGCCCGGCTCGGTGCCCACAATCAGGTTGCCCTGCGGATCGAGGGCGAGCGACCGCGCATGGGTGTCGGCGAGCTTGCAGAATACGGAACCGGCCCCGCCCGGCTCGACGCGATGGATCTCGCCGCGATCGCCTGTGGCGAGATAAAGGCGGTCCTGGCGGTCAAAGGCCATGTCCCAGATGTACTTGGTCCCGGGCTCATAGTAGAGTTCGGCCCGGCCGTCGGGGGCGATCCGGTATACCGCACCATCGGGAGCGGTGGCCGCGTGAAGGCGTCCCTGACTGTCCAGCGCGAGTGCTTGAACCTGGAGCCCCTTGAGCTCGACCAGCAGCCTCGTTTCACCCTTGGCGGGAATTACGTACACGCGCGCGCGACTGCCGTCAGGGCCTCCCCCGCCGGCGTACAGAGCGCCCCGGCTGTCTTCCGCCAGAGCCCAAAGGTAGGTGCTGGGCGAATCCAGCAGTTGGCGAAGGACCGGCGCCAGAGTCAGCGTCCCGTCGCTGGACAGCGACAGCTTGTTCAGGCGGGCGCGCTCGTAGTCGCCGTATTCCTTGTGAATCCACCACCGGGTGTCGGTGGCCGACCCGGAGCCGGAGACCAGGAGCAGGGGCGGAATGAGAAGCAGCAGGCGTCGCACTATCGAACCTGGATTTTCAACGAGTAACTGCCGTTGATGACGTAATCGAAAGCCAGGGCGGTCTGCTCGACGACGCTTTCCGACGAGGAGGCCAGCGTGCGCGCCGCCGCTCGCCCGGTTTGCATCAGGTTGACGACCGACAGAGGCAGGCTGGGCAGCGTGTTGTCGTCATAGAAGTACGTGGGACGGCCCTGGACCAGCGAAACGTACAGGCAGTTGTTGCTGCGCTCGCGATTGATCAGCGAGACCGCCTGCGGCAAATCCAGGAAGCGGTTCATGAAGCCCGCCGCGCTCTCGATGCGATTCAGCGTCTCGGCGTCGCTCAACAGGATGCGGTGCTCGCCGCGGGCAAGCCCCGGCGGAATGCGAAGCTTGAAGTCGCGTTCCAGCCGCGGGCCGCGGTACGGGCGCAGGAAAGCGCGCACGGTGATCTCCTGGCCCGGCTCGACCTCGCTGGTCGGCGCCCAGGCGCTTTCGATGGTGGCCACCCGTCGCTCGGGCAAAAGATCCACCACGGCCTGCACGCTCTTGAGCCGCGGCATCTTCACCGCGTTCAGGAACAGCCGGTTGAACTTGTCGCCCCACCAGCCGGCCAGCAGCATCGGCGCGGGAACAGGCAACTCGCCGGACGCTTGCATGGTGTTCAACTGCAGATGCGGCTGGCCGTCCAGCTCCACTTTGCCGCTCAACCGGAAAGTGGACTCGTCCATGAAGTCGTTCAGGCCGGCGATGGAGTTGAAGAGCGTCACCATCATCAGATACGGCGTCCACTTCTGGTGCACGAAGACGTGGAAGCGGAAGGTGCGCTCCTTGCGGACGCGGTGATCCTCGCCCAGCGAACGCACAGCCACGCTCACCGGCACCATTCCGGCGGCGACGCCTAGCGTTCCCAGCACCCCGCTGTGGCGGTCTTGGCGGAACGCCCCCACGATCTGGGCCGTGTTGGCGAACTTGTTGGGCTGGAACGCGGAGGCGTGCGTGAAAAGCACTTCCGCGCGCGCCATGGGCATGTCCACGGGCCCCAGGTTGAAGAACGAGTGCCCGAAGGCCAGCACCCGGCGGCCATCGTTGTAGGTGACGGTGCCCAACCCGGAAACGCTCATATCGCCCGTGACCAGCACCGCGGCCACCGGCTCACCCGGCTTCAAGGCGTTCTCCCATCCGGGCGCAGGCTGGGGTCCGGCCTGGCTGCCGGCTGCTCCCCCTTGCACGGGGATCGTTCCCAACTGCTCGAAAAGCGGTCCGAAGGTGCGTACAACGCCCGGATCGAAACCGGCGAAGCCGAGCGGCGTCTGGATGGGGGTCAAGACGGCGTTGGCTGCGCCGGTCGGAGGCCCGGCCGCAAAGACGCGACTGAGCAACTCGGACGGCAGGGAGAGAGCCGCGCGAGTCGGCGCCGACTCCGGAGTGCGCACGTCCGCCGGCAGGCTCTGGTCGTACTCGCCCACCTCCAGCATCAGCTCGATCGGCGTGATGCCGCAGATGGCATCCGGCGAGAAAACGCTGAGCCGCAGCGCCACGGCGCCGATCAGCTTGCCGTCAATATAGACCGGGCTGCCGCTCATGCCGCCGGCGACGTTCGTGCGGGCCGCTTCCCCGCCCATGCGGGCCAGAATCACGTCCTGGCGCGGTCCCCAGGCGTTCTTCCAAAGGCCGATGATCTCGACCGGGACGGGCTCGGGCGTGCTGCCCCGGAAGGCGGTCCATGCCACGCCCCTCATGCCTGGGCGAATCTCGGAAGCCTTCATGATAGGCGCCGGGCCGGCTTCAGGCGGTTTGACACCCGGAGCCTGGGAAGCCCAGGCCAGCGCTGCGAAAAACATTGCGGCCACAGCGGGCCGCCAACCGGATTTCATCGGAGCTTGCTCCCCCTCATTATCTCTTACTCTCTATAGACGCCGCTTCGGGGGCGGGAGCCGCAAGCTGGTCCGTGCCTCTTGACTCCGAAGAGGGGCGCGATTACACTTGAGACCAGTGCGGTTGGGTTTTCGGAGGGTTCCATGTGGAACTACGTCCGGATTCTGTTTGTTGGCGGGCTGGTGGCGGGCGTCGTACCGCTGTCGGCCCAAGTGGCGACCGGAACCATCCTCGGTACGGTGCGGGACTCCACCGGCGCGGCCGTGCCCGGGGCGGTGGTGACGGTCACGGAAACCAACAAGGGCACGTCCCTGCAATTCAGCACGGACGAGGCCGGCTCTTACACCGCGCCCTTTCTGACGCCCGGCGCCTATGCGGTGACCGTGGAGAAGGCAGGGTTCAGGCGTCAGGTGCGCTCCGGGATTATCCTCCAGGTGGACCAGAGGGCGCGCGTGGACTTCACGCTGGAGGTCGGCGCCGTCACCGAGACAGTGGACGTCGTGGCTGCGGCGCCGCTGGTGCGATCCGAGAGCGCCGAGCTGGGCGAGGTCATCGAGGAACGCGCCATTCGCGAACTGCCTTTGAACGGGCGACTATTTACGCAGCTCGTATATCTGGCGCCCGGCATCACGCCGGGCCAGGCCGGCGAGAATCTCTCCGGCCAGAGCACGTTCAACCCCCGCGGTCCCTCGAACTTCAACGCTCTGGGCAGCCAGGGCAACGCCAACGCCTGGCTGATTGACGGCATTGACAACAACGAGTACACCTTCAACACCGTCATCGTCATGCCGTCGCTCGAATCGGTCCGTGAGTTCAAGGTGTTGACCGGCGTGTACTCTGCCGAGTTCGGGCGCGGCGCCGGCGTGGTCATCGTGTCCACCAAGTCCGGGACGAACGAGTTCCACGGCACCCTTTTCGAGTATCTGCGTAACGACAAACTGGACGCGCGAAATTACTTCCACGCGAAGCCGCTGGAGAGACCGCCTTTCCGGCGGAATCAATTCGGCGTAGCCCTGGCCGGGCCGGTGTACTTGCCTGCGATTTACAACGGGCGCAACCGGACCTTCATTTTCGGCGATTACTTCGGCATGCGGGAGGTCAAGGGTCTGACCTACGTCAACACGGTCCCCAGCGCAAAGACCCGCATTGGCGATTTCAGCGAGTTCACCGACCCCAGAGGAACGCTCATCAGGATTTACGACCCGCTGACGACGCGGCGCAACCCGAATTTTGATCCGACGCGGCCGGTTACCGTCGCCAATCCTCAGTTCCTGCGCGATCCTTTCGCGGGCAACGTCATCCCTGCCAACCGCATTCACCCCGTAGGCCGCAACGTCGCCGGCATCTACCCGCTGCCCAACGCGCCCGGGAACTTCAACAACTACACCTCGGCCGCCAATCGCGTGGTCAACGACAACGGGTTCAACATGCGGGTGGACCACCACTTCAGCTCCAGGGACACCTTCTTTGCCCGGTACAGCTTCCAGGAATACAAGCTGGACGCGCCGCAGGGACAGGCGCAGTGCTGCCTGCCGACGCCGCCCGAAGCCAAACAGCAGTTCGATCTCGGTCCCTACGTGGCCGGCATCCAGAACACGCGCTTGCGGACGCAGGGTCTGGCTTTGAACGAGACCCATATTTTCCGGCCCAATCTGATCAACGAATTCCGAACCGGCTTCGCGCGCACTACCCCGACCACGTTCCAGTCCGACTTTGGCCGCATGGCGGCCGACTCCCTGGGAATCCGGGGCATCAACGTGACGCGCTTCGCCACCGGCCTGCCCAACATCAACGTGGCGGACTTCACCGGCCTAAGCGGAGGCCCCGCCTTCCTGCCCGTCAACCCGCGCGAGACCCACTATCAGGTCTCGAACAACGTCTTCTGGATGAAGAGCAGGCACCAGTTCAAATTCGGCTACCACTACGTTCGTCGCCTTGTGTCGCCCTTCACCAACACCGACACGCGGAGCACGCTGAACTTTGCCCGCAACTTCACGAACGACCCGGTCACGAATACGGAGGGAACCGGCCTGGCTACCCTGTTGATCGGTTACTCCACCGGCGGCTCGCGCGGCTTCCTGCTCGAGCCCTACTACATGACGGTGCAGGATCAGGCCTGGTTCATCCAGGACGACTGGAAGGTCAGCCCGCGCCTGACGCTGAACATCGGCATCCGGCATGAGATCCACTGGCCGGAAAAGGAGATCCGCAATCGCCTGACGAACTTCGACATCACCAACCTCAGGCTGGTTTACGCCGGAGAAGACGGGATCTCGCGCAGCGTGGGCAAGAAAACCCATTACAAGAACTTCGGCCCGCGCTTCGGCTTCGCCTGGGACATGTTCGGCACGGGCACGACCGTGCTGCGCGGCGGGTTCGGGCTCAGCCACTTCCCCGAGCAGCCCTCGGCTTCCAACCTGCTGGGCCAGCAGGTGCCGTGGACCGTGTCGCAAAACTTCACGCCCGAGACCAATCCCACCGACTGGTCGCGGGTGCCGACGATTGACAATCCGTTCCCGCCCATCCAGGTGGTCAAGCCGCGCACCACGGCGGAGCTGAACGCCGCCAACCCGCGCGTGCTGGGTCACAGTTGGGAGAACGAGACGCCGTATTTCGAGAGCTGGACGCTCAACATCGAACGGCAACTTCACGAAACGCTGCTGTGGGAGGTGGCCTACGCGGGCAGCCGGGCCATCCATCTGGTGTTCGCTTACAACGCCAACGAGGTGCAACCCGGCCCGGGATCGCTGGCCTCGCGCCGCCTGTTGCAGCCGCTGGCCAACGTGGCCAATATCATCCAGATTGACCCGCGCAACATGTCCGTCTACCACGGGCTGCAAACCAAACTGGTCAAGCGGTATTCGCATGGCTTGCAGTTCCTGGTGAGTTACACCTTCAGCAAGAACCTGGATTTCGGCGGTTCTGCAGCTTCCGGCGGCGGCCAGACGGGCGGGCCGCAAACCATCACCAACATTCGCGCGGGCCGCGGGCCGTCCGGCTACGACGTCAAGCATCGCGGCGTGGTCAGCTACGTCTACGAGCTGCCGTTCGGGCGCGGAAGGAAATGGTTGAATCAGCCGGGCCTGGCCGAGAAGTTTGCCGGCGGCTGGCAGTTGAGCGGCATCACGACGCTCACCACCGGACGTCCGTTCAACGTCGGCCTGGCGCAGGGCGTCAACAACGGCGCTCCGAGCTGGCCGGATCGCATCGGCCGGGGCACGCTGCCCAACCCCGATCCGTATTACTGGTTCGATGCCAGGGCGTTCGTGGCGCCGCCGCCCAACACCTACGGCAACGTTGCCCGCGGCGTGCTTTACGCACCCGGGCACGTCAACTTCGACGTCTCCTTGGTCAAGAACATTCGGTTAACGGAGCGTATGAAGTTGCAATTCCGGGCGGATTCCTTCAACCTGTTCAACACGCCCGCGTTCGGTTTCCCCAACGCCAGCATCGGCTCGCCCACGGTCGGGCGCATCACCTCCACCCTCATCGGCGTTGACAATCGCTCGATGCAGTTCGCCCTGAAAGTGGAATTCTGACAGGAGGCCGGCGCGGCGGGTCCCGCGGCTCGCCGCGCCGGCAGCCCCACTTCGCGCGGCGCGGCATGCAAAGAGCGGGTCCGCACCGCAGCGGCGCAGCCGCCCCGCGCGATTCAGCCCTGCCGGTCGGCGCCGATGGCCGCACGCAGCCGCCGGCGGTAAAGTTGGAACGCCGCTCGCCCGGCCGGCGTGAGGCTGCACAGCGTCAGCGGTATTTTGCCCCGATAGGTCTTGCTGATCTTCAGGTAGCCGGCCTGCTCGAGGCGCGTCAGGTGACTGGACAGATTCCCCTTGCTGAGCCCGGTCTCGCGCAGCAGGTACAGGAAATCCGCCTCGCGAACCAGATAAAGCAGCGACACGATCATCAGCCGGGCCGGCTCGTGGATCGTGCGGTCCAGCTCGGCCAGCCCTTGCAGATCGTTTTTCATGGGGCCTCCTCGGCGGACGCGGGCGCCTGGCGCAGAAACCTGCGAAGCGTGAATGCGCCGGAAAGGATCAGCGCCGCTCCCATGCCGCTGAAGTACGCCGCCAGACCGGAACCCAACGCCGCCGGCCTGCTGAGGGCCAGCGCCAAACCCAGGCCCAGCGAAAGCGCAGCCAGCAGGTAGAACCTGCGCAAGCCCAGCAGGCGCGCTTCGAATGCAAAAAAGAGGCTCAACGTCAGGCCGGTGAGCGCGAGATGCCAGGCAATCCAGTTCGCCGTCGCCGCGCGCACGGCCACGAACAACAACACCAGCGCCGCCGCCAGGCCCAGGCCAAGCAGGTGCACCTTGAGGTCCAGGTCCGCGAACCGGACGAAACCCGCGCGCGGGCCGCTCACCCGGGTCTTGACGGCGTTCAGCAGCCGTCGCGACAGCACGAAAATGCCGATCACCAGGGCGGAAAAGACAATCACCAGCAGGCTGCGCCAGGGCGAGGCTTTCGGCAGCAGCCCCCGCACCAACAGCAGCAGGGGAACCAGCAGCAGCACAGAGCCGCTGAGGATCTCGGGCAGGCCGTCGGCGTGGAAGAAGCGCTGGACGGAGCGCGCGGCGGGAAGCAGCGGGTCGGCGTGTCTCATAATTTTTCCAGACTGGTTTGTATTGCAAACTTGTCTGCTTCAATCCTAACTCCGTCCCCCGCCCCCTGTCAAGCCCCCCCGGCTCGCTTGCCGGCCCCAATTTTTCGCATCGGATTGAACTTCAAGGAAAAAATCGCAACCACACCCTCCCGGCCGCTCGTTGTCGCTTTCGCGGGCGCCGCTCCGAGCTGCCACGCCGGGCCGCCGCGTCGCTCGGCAGGCGGATCCGTTGGATTCCCGGCGAGCGTGCCGGGCCCGACGCGACCGGAGAAGGAGCCGCGCTCGAGTCCGGCGGCTCGCCGCGCCGGCAGATACAATACTTGCTATGCAGCGTGCGAAGGTGGCGTTTGCGCTCCTGTTTTGCGCTTGGGCAGCCTGGGCGCAGACCCCATATCAGAAACCGCCCAAGGAAATCCTCGATGTTCTGCACGCGCCCCCGCCTCCTATGGTTTCCGTCAGTCCCACACGGGACGCCATGGCGCTGATGGACTGGGAGCGCCACCCGCCGATTCGCGAGTTGGCCCAGCCGATGCTCCGATTAGCGGGTCACCGCATCAATCCGAGAACGAATGGCCCGCACGCTCCCCGTTACTTCACATCCTTCACCCTGATGCGGCTGCCCACAGGCCAGACGATGAAGATCGCGCTGCCTGCGGGCGCGCGCCTCAGTGCTCCGGAGTGGAGCCCGGACGGCAAATATCTGGCGTTTTCGAACACCACCGACGACGGCATCGAGCTGTGGATTGCGGATACGATCACCGGCAAGGCGCGCAAGCTTGCCGGCGTGGTGCTCAACGCCGCAGGCGACGACGGCTTCCGCTGGATGCCGGGCAGCCAGATGCTGCTGGTCAGGGTCATCCCCCAAGGGCGCGGCAAGCCGCCGGAGCCGCCCGAGGCGCCGATCGGCCCTACCATCCAGGAGTCGTACGGGCGCGGCGCTCCCGTCTGGACGTTCCAGGATCTGCTGCGAAACCCGTCCGACGAGGCCCTCTACGATTACTACTTCACGGCGCAGCTCGCGCTGGCGGATGTCGCCGGCGGCAAGCTCACCAGGATCGGCAAGCCCGGCATCTTTCAGACGGCGCTGCCCTCGCCGGATGGCTCGCTGTTTCTGATCGCGCGCGTGCAGCGGCCCTATTCATACCTGTATCCGGACCGGAATTTCCCCAAGGAGGTCGAAGTCTGGGACCGGCAGGGCCAAGTGGTTTACAAGCTGGCCAGCTTGCCGTTGGCCGATGCCGTCCCGACCGATGGCGTACCTACGGGCCCGCGCCAGTATGCGTGGCGACCGAATGAACCGGCGACCTTGGTGTGGTTGGAGGCACTCGACGGCGGCGATCCCCGCCGCAAAGTCCCGCACCGGGACCGCATCCTGATGCTGCGGGCGCCGTTTCAGGGCCGGCCCGTCGAAATCCTACGCACCGAGCATCGCGCGATGAGGCTGGAATGGGGCGAGAGAGGCGGCCTTCTGCTGGTGACCGACTATCAGCGGGAACGCCGCTGGGTGCGCACGTTTCTGCTCGACGCGGACCGCCCCTCGGAGGCGCCGCGCGTCCTCTGGAGCCGGGACCTGCGCGACCGCTACGGCGATCCGGGGACTCCGTTGCTGCGCACCTTGCCGAACAGCTACCGCGTCCTGCATCAGACCGGCAACCAGATTTTTCTGAGCGGCGCCGGCGCCACGCCCGAAGGCGAGCGACCCTTCATGGACCGCTTCGATCTGGTCACCGGCAAGACCGAGCGGCTGTTCCGCTCCGATGCGGATTGCTACGAGAGCGCGGTGGCTTTGCTGGATGAGGCTGGGACGCGGGTGCTGACGCGACGAGAGAGCCCCAGCGAGCCGCCCAATTATTACGTGCGTGCGCCGGGCGGGACCGCGGCTGGCCCGGTCGCTCTGACGAAATTCACTGATCCGACGCCGCAATTGCGCACCATCCGCAAGCAACTGGTGCGGTACAAGAGGGCCGACGGCGTGCCGCTGTCATTCACGTTGTACCTGCCCCCGGGCTATAAGGAAGGCACGCGGCTGCCGACGATCGTCTGGGCCTATCCCTTGGAATTCGACGATCCTGCGACCGCGGGGCAGGTCACCGGGTCGCCGCAGCGCTTCACCCTGTTCAGCGGCGCCTCCCACCTGTTCCTGCTGCTGGCCGGCTACGCCATTCTCGATGGCGCCTCGATGCCGGTGGTCGGCGACTTCCGCACGGTGAACGACACGTACGTCGAGCAAATCGTCTCCAGCGCCAAAGCCGCCATTGACAAGGCCGTGGAGCTGGGCGTCACCGACCCGGAACGCGTGGGCGTGGGCGGCCACAGCTACGGCGCCTTCATGACCGCCAACCTTCTGGCCCATTCGGACCTGTTCCGCGCCGGCGTGGCTCGCAGCGGGGCCTACAACCGCACGCTGACGCCCTTCGGCTTCCAGAGCGAGCGTCGCACGTTCTGGGAGGCGCCCGATCTGTACATCAAGGTTTCCCCTTGGGCTCACGCCCACAAGATCAACGAACCTTTGCTGCTGATTCACGGGGAGGCCGACAACAACGCGGGCACCTTTCCCATCCAATCCGAGCGCATGTACCAGGCCATCCGCGGCAACGGCGGCCAGGTTCGCCTGGTGATGCTGCCGCATGAGTCGCACGGTTACCTGGCGCGCGAGTCGGTCGAGCACGTGCTTTACGAGACGCTGACGTGGTTCGACAAGTACGTCAAGAACGCACCGGGTCGCGGGACGGCGGCGCCGACATCGGCCGGGCCCTGAGCGGGCGAAATCGCGGCGGTTGCAGGGCGCAACGGTCTGTGCTATCCATAGACCTAAGCCGACGAACGCAGTCCCCTGCGCGACGTCCACGAAGGCCGTAAGCATAGTTAAACAGCTTTCATAAAGGGAGTGGCCTCATGGAAACCGTCAATCGCAAGCTCATTCGTCCGTCCTTGGTCGAAGTCAAGGAGCCGGTGAATGCCCAGCGTCGCAATCATCATCCGAAGAAGGCGCCGCCCCCCGAGCACACCAACGCCGAGAACTTTTACTACGTCAAGCAGATGCAGGCCAAGACTCCCATGGTGTTGGTGCTCCAGGACGGCGAAGAGATCCGTGGCATCATCGAGTGGTACGACAAGCTGTGCCTGAAGATCAAGCGGGAGGACGGGCCTAATCTGTTAGTCTACAAGCCCGCCATCAAGTACATGTACAAGGCCAACCAGTTGAGCTGAGCCCCGGGGCGAAAACTATTTGCGCATCTGCAAGCGCCGCTCCCTCCGCCGGCCGGCTTCTTCGTAGCGTCGCTTTTCGTCCTCGGTTTCCGGAATGACCGCCGGCACGGGTGTGGGACGGCCCCGCTCGTCAATGGCCACGAAGGTCAGGTACGCCGAGCAGGTGTGGCGCTGCTCTCCCGTCAGCAGGTCCTCGACGAAGACTTTCACACCGACCTCCATGGAGGTGCGAAAGACCCGGTTGACCGAGGAACGCAGGATCACGAGCTGGCCGATCCGGATCGGGTGCAGGAAGCTCATGTAATCCACCGACGCCGTAACCACCGGACGACGCGCGTGGCGCATGGCGGCAGTGGCGCCGGCAATGTCCACCAGGTGCATGATCCGCCCGCCCAGCAAGAAGCCGAAGCGATTGGCGTCGGTGGGCAGGGCCAGTTCGGCGTACTCGGAGGCGGACTCGCGGACGGGCCGGCCTTGCAAGTCGGTTTCCTGCAAATCGTGCTCGTGCATAAATGAGTCGGCGTCAGCGGCGATGGGGGTGGTGCGCATCGTCCTGCGGTTCGCTCTTGCGCCGCAGGTAGCTTTCCGCGTAAACCTGGGCTTGCCTTTCCAGCATGCCGCCGGCGAAGTTGGCCCGGAAGCGGCGCGTCGCCACCTCGTACTCGATCTCGCCGTGCTCCATGGGCTCGCCTTTGCTCTCCACCACGTAATAGATTCGGAGAACGCCCTCGTGGTCGCCGGTGACGCTGAAGCGCACCATGTCCGGGCCGTCACCCGCAGGGAAACGGGGGCAACGGTTGCGCGGGTAGCCGCGATTGCACAGATCCCGCAGCGTGGTTTCGTCCGGGCGGTGCTCGCGCAGCGGCTCCACGCAGCACAACCCTACGTAGGGATCGCCCAGCGGCAACCGCGGCGGCTTGGGCCAGGCTTTATCCGTGAAACGTTCGATCGGGTAGAAGTACGGGCAAGCCATTCCATGCCATCTTAACAAGCCGGTCCCGTACGGGCGTGAGCGCCGGCGGGTGCCTCAGAACGGCACGTCGTCGTCGGTGATCTCCTCCGGGAACGGTTCTTCGGCGGGCGCGGGCTGCGCCTTCGGCGCGCCGCGCCCGGGCGCGGCCGTGACCGTCTCGTCGGCGGTGGGTGCATCCGCGGCGCGCGCGCCGAGCAGGACCACATTCTGCGCCACGATCTCGGTGATGTAGCGTTTTTGGCCGTCCCTGTCTTCGTACGTGCGGGATTGGAGCCGGCCTTCGACGTAGACCTGCTGCCCCTTGGTCAGATAGTTGGCCAGGTTTTCCTGCCGCCACAGCACGATGTTGTGCCACTCGGTTTCTTCCTTCCACTCGCCGGTCTGGGGGTCCTTGTAGCGGTAGTTGGTAGCCAGGGGAAAGGTGGTGCGCGCGACCTGGCCGGTGGTGTACCGGGTCTCGGCATCCTTGCCGAGGTGCCCGATGAGGATGACCTTGTTCACGCTGCGGGAAGCCATAGATCCTTGCACTTTAGCATAGACCCATGCGGGCTGGAGGGGGGCCGGCCGGGAGATTGCGGCGCTGCGCCCGGCTGATTCGGCGGCTTCCGGAGCGCTTTTTATCTTCGAGCAGAGCCTCAGCGCCCCCCGGTGGGTCTATAATGATAACGACTCCCGGTCGGATCCGGCTGGGCGCCCAGGGCGTCCCGGCCGATAGAATCGGATGGAGGTGCGTGGCCGGCAAAGCCGACCGAAGGTGGCGCGTGTGTCGAAGGCTCTGAAGATCGCGGTTGGGCTGGCGCTAGGCTGGGGGCTGGCCGGCCCCACTGTGTCCGCTCAAGTCATGTTGACGCCCAACGGTCCTGCCGGCAACGTGCGCATCTTCAATACGGATCTGGCGATCCTCAGCTTGCAGGAACCCCGCAAGGATCTGCCTTGCGCCGTGATTCCCGTCAAGCCTTCTTTGGGTTTCGATCTGCGCTTCCACGCCGGCTACGAGGTGAGCATCCCGCTCAGGGAGCTGGCGGGCTCGGAAAACCTGCTCACCATGATCTTCCGCGTCATTCCCGAGGAAAGGCCCGACGAAGCTGTGTACTTCATGCAGCGCGTGCGCGTGCCTCCCATCGAGCCTGACGCCAAGGGTGATGCGTACCTGCAAGGGGCCTTTGACGTGGGCGAAGGGCGTTACCACGTGGACTGGCTCGTGCGGGATCGGACCGAACGCGTGTGTTCTTACTATTGGGACATCGAGGCCCGGCTTTCGCCGCGCGATCGCGATCTCGTGGTGGTGCTGCCGCCGGGTTCCGTGCAACCCGCCGACGCCGAGCCCTTCCGCGAAGAGCCCCCGGTGGCGCGGTCTCAGGATCAGGCGCCGCTCAACGTCAAGGTCCTCGTGAATTTCGCCCCGCAGAACGCGCGGGCGGCCACCCTGCAACCTTTGGACATAGCGGCCCTGGTGGCCATTCTGCGCGGCATTGCCCGGGAGCCGCGCATCAGCAAGTTCTCGATCGTCGCCTTCAACCTCCAGGAGCAAAGGATCCTCTATCGCCAGGACGAGACGGATCGCATTGACTTTCCCGCTCTGGGCGAAGCCCTCCGCTCGCTCAATCTGGGTACGATTGACCTCAAGCGGCTGGCGCAAAAGCACGGCGAAACCCAGTTCCTCACCGAGCTCATCCAGCGCGAGATTGCCGGAGAGGACCAGCCGGACGCGCTCATCTTCGCAGGACCCAAGGTCATGCTGGAGGAGAACGTGCCGGTGGAGGCGCTTCGCGAGGTGGGCGACGTGGAGTATCCGGTCTTTTACATGAACTACAACCTCAACCCGCAAGCCAACCCGTGGCGGGATGCCATCGGGCGAGCCGTGCGTTTCTTCCGCGGTTACGAATACACGATCAGCCGCCCGCGCGACCTGTGGGTGGCGTTGAACGATGTCATCTCGCGCGCCTTGCATTTCAAGAACGCGCGCAAAGCGGCGGGAAGCGGATCGCAATGACCGCGTCAGGCGGTTGGACCTGCTGTTTGCTGCTGGCGGCGCTGGTATGGCCCGCCCCCGTGCAATTGCACAAGACGCAGCGTTTCCGCCAGCAGAGCCTGGCGCCCTTCGTGCCTTCACCTCACGCCGTGGTGGAGAAAATGCTGGAAGCGGCGGCGGTCAAGCCCGGGGAGACGGTTTACGATCTGGGCTGCGGGGATGGGCGAATCCTGATCGCCGCGGCCCGGAAGTTCCGCGCCCGGGGAGTATGCGTCGAGCTGTCCCCTGAGCTGGTGCAGAAGACCCGGCAGGAGATTCGCCGACTCGGACTGGAGGACCGCATCCAGGTCATCGAGGGCAATCTGCTCGATGCCGACCTGCGTCAGGCCGACGTAGTGACGCTCTACCTGCTGACAAGCTCCAACGAGATTCTCAAACCGAAGCTGGAATCCTCCCTGCGGCGCGGCGCCCGGGTGGTGTCCCACGATTTCATCATTCCCGGCTGGGAGGCCGAGCGCGTCGAAAAAGTGCAGGCCAGCGGCCGCACGCACACGATTTACGTCTACAGGATGCCGCCCAAACGACAGTGAGCGGGCGGCGCGCCTTTCACCAGCGCTTCAATCCCTTTTGCGCGATGTCGCGGCGGTAGTGCATGCCCTCGAAGTGGATTTCCCGCACTGCGGCGTAGGCGCGCTGGATGGCGCCGGGCAACTCGGACGCCGACGCCGTGACGCCGAGGACGCGTCCGCCTGCGCTGACCAGGCCTTGCTCGCCCTGTCGCGTGCCCGCATGGAAGACGACCGCCCCCCTGGCTTCGGCCCGTTCGACGCCCGTGATGGGGACGCCGGTCCGGGGCGGACCGGGGTAGCCCTCGGAAGCGAGCACCACGCACACCGAGCACTGCCCGTTCCAGCGCAGCGCCGATTCGTCCAGCGACCCGCGCGCCGCGGCCGCCAAAGCTTCCGCCAGATCTCCTTCCAGCGTGTGCATGAGCGGCTGCGCTTCCGGATCGCCCATGCGCACGTTGAATTCCAGCACCTTGGGGCCGTCGGCGGTCATCATCAGCCCGGCGTAGAGAAAGCCGGTGAAAGGCGCGCCTTCGGCTGCCATGGTTTCGAGCGCCGGCAGGATGATGCGTTCGAGCACCTGGCGGCGCTGGTGGGGGCTGAGGATGCGGCCGTCGCAGTAGGCGCCCATGCCGCCGGTGTTGGGGCCGGTATCGCCGTCGCCCACCGGTTTGTGATCCTGCGTACATTCGAAACTGAACACCCGCCGGCCGTCGCTGAGCACGATGAAGCTCGCTTCCTCGCCCTCCAGGCACTCTTCGATGACGAGGCGGTGGCCGGCGGCTCCCACCAGCCGGCCCGACAGCAGTGCGCCGGCGGCCTCCTCGGCCTGTTCGCGGCTCCGGGCGACCACCACCCCTTTGCCAGCCGCCAGGCCGTCCGCTTTCAAAACCACAGGAGCACCGAAATGTTTCAGCGCTTCGCGGGCTTCCGCCTCGCTGGCGGCCACACGGAACGGGGCCGTGGGAATGCCGGCCCGCTTCATGAATTGCTTGGCGAAGATCTTGCTCCCTTCCAGTTGCGCCGCCTGCCGGCCGGGACCGACCAGAAGCCGCCCGACGGCGCGGAAGCAATCGGCCACGCCCGCCACCAGCGGCGCTTCCGGACCCACCACCGTCAGATCGGCGTTGACGGACTCGGCCACGCGCAGCCAGTCTTCGGGCGTTGCGTCGCCGGCCGGCACGCAGGTGGCCACCGAGGCCATCCCCGGATTGCCCGGCGAAGCGAACAGAGCCTTGACGGAAGGGCTGCGGGCGAGCCGCCAGCACAGGGCATGTTCGCGCCCGCCGCTTCCGATCACCAACACGCGCACGACCTGAACTCCTGCACGGTAAAGATCAACCCCAGATTGTAAACGAGTGTGGGAGGGGCGCGCGGGGCGTTCACCGGTCGTTAGAATGAAGGAAAGGGCCCAGGGGGAGAATGCAAGCCCGCAGATACGACGTGCTGGTGGTCGGCGCCGGCCATGCCGGCTGCGAGGCCGCTCACGCCTGCGCGCGCATGGGTCTGAAGACCGGGTTGATCAGCATGAACCTGGATCTGATCGCCCAGATGTCGTGCAACCCGGCGGTCGGCGGCATCGCCAAGGGTCATCTGGTGCGCGAGGTGGACGCGCTCGGGGGCCTGATGGGGCTGGTCACGGACGCCGTCGGCATCCAGTTCCGCCTGCTCAACACGAGCCGGGGACCGGCCGTCTGGTCGCCGCGCGCGCAGTGCGACAAGAAGCGCTATCGCATACGCATGCGCGAGACTCTGGAACAGCAGCGCGACCTGCGGATCCTGCAAGCCGAAGTGGCGGAGCTCGTCGTCCATCCCGGCCCGCCCTATCGTGTGGGAGGAATCCGGCTGCGCGACGGGCGAGTCTTGCAAGCCGAGGCAGTGGTTCTGGCCACCGGGACGTTCCTCAACGGTCTGGCGCATGTCGGCGAAGTTACTTACACCTGCGGGCGAAACGGGGAGCCCGCCTCCGAGCTGCTGGCCAATCAGCTTCGCAGCCTCGGGTTCCGCTGGATCCGGCTGAAGACCGGCACGCCGCCGCGCCTGGACGGGCGAACGATTGACTGGTCGGCTTTCGAGCCGCAATACGGCGACCCCGAGCCGACCCCGTTTTCGTTCCTGACCGAGCGCATCGATCGTCCCCAAATCCCCTGCTACATCGCCTACACCACCCAGGATACGCGCCGCGTGATTCTCGCCAATCTCGGCCGTTCTCCCCTCTACAGCGGCCGCATCCACGGCATCGGCGCGCGATACTGCCCTTCGCTGGAAGACAAGTTCGTCAAGTTCCCCGACAAGGAGCGCCATCAGGTCTTCCTGGAGCCGGAAGGGCTGGACACGTACGAGGTCTACCTGAACGGCATGTCCACCAGCATGCCGATTGACGTGCAGGAAGCGATGGTGGCCTCGATCCCGGGCCTGGAAAAGGCGGAAATGATCCGTCCCGGATATGCCATCGAGTACGACGCGCTGGATCCCCGCGAGCTCCGGCACAGTCTGGAGTCCAAAGCCGTGCAAGGGCTTTTCCTGGCCGGGCAGATCAACGGCACATCCGGCTACGAAGAGGCCGCGTGCCAGGGAATCATCGCCGGCATCAACGCGGCGCGGCGCGTCGGCGGGCTCGATCCCATCATCCTGTCGCGCACGGAAGCCTACACCGGGATTCTGATTGACGATCTGGTGACCAAGGGCGTGGACGAGCCCTACCGCATGTTCACCTCGCGCGCCGAGTACCGGCTGCATCTGCGCATTGACAACGCGGACGAGCGACTGACCCCGCTCGGTCGCAAGGCAGGCCTGGTGAGCGAAGAGCGCTGGAATCTTTACCTCAAAAAGCGGCAACAGCGCGAGCGCTTGAGCGAACTGCTGGCCCGCACGCGACTGGACCCCGACACGTTCCCGAACCTGCCTTCCCTCAACGGCGAGCGCCCCACCGCAGCCCAATGGTTGAAGCGTCCGGAAGCACGCATCGAGCACCTGGAGCCGTGGATCCGGGGAGTGCTGGGCGAAGATCCCGCGCGAGGCCTGTTGACCAGCCTGGAAACCGAAATCAAGTACGAGGGCTACATCGCCCAGCAACAGCGGCAGATCGAGCGGCTCAGACAGGCTGAGGCGCGGACGATCCCCGAAGATTTCCGCTTTGCGGGCTTGCCCGGGCTTTCGCGCGAGATTTGCGAAAAGCTGGAGCGCGTCCGGCCCAGGACGTTGGGTCAGGCGGCGCGGATTCCCGGGGTAACCCCCGCGGCCATTGCCGTGCTCGATGTTTACCTGACTCTGGGGAGCAAGGCCGCGGACGCGCCCTTCGCGGACAATTGAGCTTCCCGCCTGCTCAGCGTACGACTCCCTCCAGCGGGCTGCTGGCGCTGGCGTACAGTTTCCTGGGAATGCGGCCGGCCCGATACGCCAGGCGTCCCGCTTCGATGGCGTGCCTCATGGCCGTGGCCATTTGGACCGGATCCTGCGCGCAGGCGATGGCGGTGTTCAGCAGAACCCCGTCATAGCCGAGCTCCATGGCTTGCGTGACGTCGGAAGCGGTGCCCACGCCGGCGTCCACGATCAGCGGGACTTCCGTGATCATTTCGCGGAGAATGCGCAGGTTGGTCCAGTTCTGGATGCCCAGGCCGGATCCGATGGGCGCCGCCAGCGGCATCACGGCCGCAGCGCCGGCATCCACGAGCTTGCGGGCGTTGACCAGATCGTCATTCGTGTAGGGCAGCACCACGAAACCTTCCTTGACCAGAACCCGGGTGGCTTCGAGCAAACCTTCGTTGTCCGGGAACAAGGTCTTCTCGTCACCGATGACTTCCAGCTTGACCCAGTTCGACAGCCCCAGCTCGCGCGCCAGCCGCGCGGTTCGTATGGCTTCCTCAGCCGTATAGCAGCCTGCGGTGTTGGGCAGAAGGAAGTACTTGCGGCGGTCTATGTAATCGAGGAGCGACTCGCGACTGTTGTCCGTGAGGTTGACCCGGCGGACGGCGACGGTGACCATCTCGGTTCCGCTGGCTTCATGGCAGCGGACCATCTCCTGAAAGCTGCGGTACTTGCCGGTTCCCACGATGAGCCGCGAGCGGAATTCCCTTCCCGCAATCCTGAGTGGATCGTCCATAGATCCCATTGTAGCTGTCGAGGGTTAACGGTCTCGCCCTCGGCGTCCGAAGAGAACTGTGGGGTGGCGGTGTGCGCAGCCGGCGCGGATACCGTTGGGCGATGTGGCTGGCGGGTTCGATGGCCTCGATGCTGGCCGCGACTCTCGCCCTCGATGCGGCACGGCTGTACGCGGTGCGCAGTGAACTGCGGGCCTTTGCCGAGGCCTCGGCGCTGGCGGCCGCGGCGGAGCTGGACGGAACGGATGCCGGCTTCGAACGGGCGCGCGCCGTGCTGCTCGCGCAATGGCAGCAATCGGTTCTCACAGCAAGACTGGTCATGAAGGCGGTAGCGGAGTTCGGGAAGTCGCCGGAAGGCCCCTGGCGACCAATGCCGGAACCTCCTGCGGGGTCGGGCTACGTGCGCGTCCGGGCTGAGGCGCGAGTTCCCCTGCTGGGTCTCACGGCGCTGGGATCGCAAGGAGCGGAGGCAGTTTCTGCGACCGCAGTGGCAGCGAAGGATGCTTTGGGAGCCGAGGCGCCCCACGCGCGCCGGCAATCACGGGCAAAGGTGGGTCATATCGCGCACCCGTGAGCGCTGCGGCTATAATGGTGAAGTACGCCCTCCCCATGGCTAAGGTACTTCCCCAGTGGCAGAGCGGGAAAATACTGGAAGCGGTTTTCGACCAGCTTTCCGACGCGCTCATCATCTATGACCGGGATCTGAGGATCAGCGGGGTCAATCGCGCCGCCGAGCGCCTGGTCGGCCTGCCCGCCGCCGAGATGATCGGCAGGAGCTGCCGCGACGTCTTCCGCTGCACCGGATGCGAGAACAATTGCGGCCTGCTGGAAGGTTTGTACGACAACGTGCCTCACGGGACGGTTCGGCTGCGCACGGACGACGGCCGCGAGCGGCTGGTGCTCATCCGCACCAGCCAGCTTCTGGATGAGGAAGGGAACCTCGAGGGCGCGGTGGCCACCGTCAAGGATGTCACCGACGAAGTCGCGCCCATGAAGAGGGAAGTGATCGCCGAATCGCCCGCCATGCGCGAGGTGATCAGCTTCGTGCGCAAGGTGGCGGTGAGCGAGGCGACGACCATCCTGTTGGAAGGGGAGAACGGGACGGGCAAGGACCTGATCGCCAAGACCCTGCACTACGAAAGCCCCAGGCAAGCCGAGCCCTTCATCGCCATCAACTGCGCAGCCATACCGGAGACGCTCTTGGAAAGCGAGCTGTTCGGTTACGAAAAGGGAGCGTTCACGGATGCGCGTGCGCAAAAGCGCGGCCTGTTCGAACTGGCCGACGGCGGCACTCTGTTCCTGGACGAAATCGGCGAGATCCCGCTCACCCTTCAGGCGAAGCTGTTGCGCGTCCTCGAGGAGCAAAGCTTCCGGCGGCTGGGCGGGCTCAAAGACATCCGTGTGGACGTGCGCTTCATCGCCGCCACCAACAAGAACCTCCGCGAAGCGGTCCGCGAGGGCGCCTTCCGCCAGGATCTGTACTTCCGGCTCAATGTCATTCAAATCGTCATCCCGCCGCTGCGCGAACGCAGGGAAGACATCTTGCCGTTGGTGGAATTTTTCATCGATCATTACAACCGCAAGTTCAAGCGGCACATCCAGGGGGTCACGCCGGAGGCGGCCGAGCTGTTGCTGGCGCATGACTGGCCAGGCAACGTACGCGAGCTGCGCAATGCCATCGAGCGGGCCATGATTCTGGAGGAAGGTTCCCACATCGCGCCCGCCAGCCTGCCCATCGCGATCAGCAAGGCGGAACCGGCGCCGGCCGGGCCGCGCGCCGGCGTGGTCGAGATCCCCGAAACCGGCTTGTCTTTGGCCGAGAACGAGAAGCTCCTGCTGCTGCGGGCGCTGGAGAAGACCAACGGTAACCAGACGCAGGCCGCCAAACTGCTCAAGATCACCCGCGATACTCTTCGCTACAAGATGAAAAAATACAACCTGCGCTACCGCAAATGAAGCGCAGGCCGGCTGTGCTATACTCAGATTTTTGAACGGCAGGCGGCAGGACGGATTGACCTGCGGCCCGGGAAGCATTCCATGCCCAAGCTGAAGACTCACAAGGGCGCTTCCAAGCGCTTCCACAAGACCGGCGCCGGCAAGATCATGCGGCGCCAGGCGTTCGCTCGACACCTGTTGACTTCCAAGAGCCGATCCCGCAAGCGTCGCCTGGGCCAGGATGCTGTCGTCGAGGGCGCTAACCGCGAGGCCCTCAAGCGCATGCTCCCTTATTGAGCCGCGATCCGGACTGCGTAGCCAGGCCGCCCGCACGGCGGCCGGCCGACCCGAGTGCGGACGGAGCGCAAGGCACGTGCCCGATCCGCCTCGCAAATCCCCCCGGGGGTTGACCAAAAGGAGGAAATCGTGCCGCGAGTCAAACGAGGTCCCAAACGCCGCAGGGCGCGGCGCAAGGTGCTCAAAGCCGCCAAGGGCCAGTTTCTGACGAAAAGCAAGCTGCATCGCGCCGCAAAGCTGGCCGTCCAGAAGGCGCTGCGGTACGCCTATCACGGTCGGCGGCAGCGCAAGCGCGACTTCCGCGAGCTTTGGATAACGCGGATCAACGCGGCCTGCCGGCAACTGGGGGTTTCCTACAGCAAGTTCATCGGCGCCCTCAAGGCCGCCGGTGTAGAACTGAACCGCAAGATGCTGGCCGAGCTGGCGGTCAGCGACGAGGCTGCCTTCGCCGCTTTGGTGGAGAAAGCCAAGGCGCAACTGACCAAAGCATGAGCATGACGGCGCCCGGATCCGCCGACGCAATCTCGCTGGACGCGCTCGAAGAACGCATCCGGCAAGCGATCCAACTGGTTGCGCGCCTGCGGCAGGAAAAGCAGGCCGCCCTGGCCGAGCGGGATGCCGCGCTGCGGGAGGCGGCGCAGGAGAAACAGCGGGCGGACAAGCTGGCCGAGGAACTGGAGGCGCTGCGCGAAGAACGGCGTCAGGTGCGGGCGCGCATCGAAAAACTGCTCGGCCAGATTGACGCCCTTGCCGGCGGCTGACGGGCGAGCCATGTCGGGCGGGCCGGCCGCCAAGCGCCCTGTGCACGTCACCATCCTCGATCAGTCTTACACTCTGCTGACGGCGGCAGACGAACGGGAGGTCCAGGAGCTGGCCGAAACGGTCAACGACCTGATGACGACCATCGCCGCCCACTCCCCCAAGGCCGACAACCTGCGGATTGCGGTGCTGGCCTGCTTGCACCTCGCCGACCGGCTGCGCGCCTTGCAACGCGAGCTGGATGAGTTCCGGCGTCGCGTGGACCAGAAGACGCGGACTTTCGGGCTGCTGCTGGAAGAGCTGATCGGTCGAGACCGGGACAGCTAGCCCACAGCCGAAGTCAGCATTCCAGACCCGTTAATCGCTATTGCGTTTCCCATGTCTTCTGAATTATCTTTGGGATGGATTGCGCAGGGGGGTATCCTGCTGCGATCGCTGCGTTTCGAAGGTCTCCCCGGCCAACCGGCCGTGGGACAGGCAAGGGCAGTTCAACCCGCCCCGGCCCTGAGGCCGGAGGCGGCCAAGAGACATGACCATGGGGAACGATACTCTCACCATCACCGACAATCGCACCAATGTTACCTATACGATCCCGGTCAAGGACGGCGCCATCCGGGCCATGGACTTGCGGCAGATCAAGACGGGTCCGGACGACTTCGGCTTGATGAGTTACGATCCAGCCTTCATGAATACCGCTTCATGCCGCAGCGCCATCACGTTCATTGACGGCGATCGCGGCATCCTGCGCTATCGTGGATATCCCATCGAGCAACTGGCGGAGAATTGCCGATTCCTGGAAGTGGCCTACCTGATCCTGAACGGCGAGCTGCCCACCGCCCAGCAGCTCGCGCAGTTCGAGGCCGAAATCAAAGCGGAACTGGCGGTGCCCGAGAACATCAAGCGGATGATGGAGGGCTTCCGCTATGACGCTCACCCGATGGCGGTGCTGGCCAGCACGCTGGCCGCGCTGTCCACCTTTTACCCGGACGCCAAGAAGGTCCGTGACCCCCAGAACCGGCGCAAGCAGATCATCCGTTTGATCGCCAAGGTCCCCACCTTGGCGGCTTATCATTACCGTTACAGCCGAGGTTTGCCCTATGTGGACCCCGATCCCTCGCTCAGCTACACGGGCAACTTCATGAAGATGCTCTGGAAGGGTCTGGAGCCGACCTACGAAGTCAACCTGGTGATCGAGCGCGCTCTTGACATCCTGTTCATTCTCCATGCCGATCACGAGCAGAATTGCAGCGCCAACGCCATGCGGAGCGTGGGCAGCTCGGAGGCGGATCCTTATGTCTGCGCGGCGGCCGCCACCGCGGCCCTGTTCGGTCCGCTGCACGGCGGCGCCAACGAGCAGGTGCTGAAAATGCTCGATGAAATCGGCTCGGTGGAAAACATTCCGGCTTTCATCGAGGACGTCAAGAACCGCAAGCGCCTGTTGATGGGCTTCGGTCACCGCATTTACAAGAACTATGACCCGCGCGCGCGGATCATCAAGCAGACGGCGGACCAGGTTTTCCAGGTCACCGGGCGCAATCCCAAGCTGGATATCGCCCTGGAGCTGGAGCGCATCGCTTTGTCCGACGAGTATTTCATCTCGCGCAAGCTCTATCCCAACGTGGACTTCTACTCGGGGATCATCTATCAGGCCCTGGGATTCCAGCCCGAGATCTTCACGGTGCTGTTCGCCATCCCGCGTATGACGGGCTGGTGCGCCCAGTGGGACGAACTGATGGGAGATTCCGAGCAGAAGATCGCGCGGCCGCGGCAGGTATACGTCGGCTACGGCCACCGCGACTTCGTATCCATGGACAAGCGCGGCTGAGCCGGCCTGGGAACCGGCTCGGGTGCGGGGCCGCTCCCCCCGGCGGGAGCGGCCTTTTTTGTGGGCCTATCCGCCCCTTTGCTGCTGCTGCACGAAGCTCAAGATGTCGAAGCGTCGCACGCTGCGGCCGGGGAAGAAGCTGTTGACCGCGTCCAGTTCGTCGTCGAAAATCTCGAAGACGGTTTCCAGCTTGGTGAAAACGATCAACTCGATGTTGCGCCGGCTGAGGTTGAGCAGCTTGAGCGTGCCGCCGGCCTTGCGCAGGGTGGTGTAGCCCATCACCAAGGCGCCCAGGCCGGTGCTGTCTATGTAGTCCACCTCGGCGAGGTTCAGGATGACGCCGCGGCGTCCGGTTTCCGCCAGCCGGCGCAGCGTCTCGCGAAGCAGGCCGGCTTCTTCGCCCGCCGTGATCCTGCCTTCCAGGTCGAGGATGACGACGCCCTCGCGTTCGCGCTCGTGAATCTGCAAGGCCATGGAAGCAACTCTTGCCCGCGTCTTCAGGCCGGGTGGGTTTTGCCCGCCGGCTTTTCGCCCGCGTCAATCATGTAGCCGATGCCGCGCACCGTCCGGATGAGCTTGTGCGGCCAGCGGTCGTCAATCTTGCTGCGCAAGTGCCGGATATAGACGTCCACGATGTTGGTGAGCCCGTCGTAATCCATCTCCCAGACATGTTCGACGATGGCCGTGCGGGTCAGGGGCCTGCCGGCGTTGCGCATCAGGAACTCCAGAATGGCAAATTCCTTGGGGGCCAGCTCGATGGGCTGACCGCCGCGGCTGACCTTCCGGCGCATGACGTCCATGACCAGATCAGCCACTTGCAAGCGCTCCCGTAAAGGCTGCCCGCGTCGGAGCAGGGCGCGCACGCGGGCCAGGAGTTCGTTAAAGGAAAACGGCTTGCTGAGATAGTCGTCCGCTCCCCGTTCCAGACCTTTGACCCGGTCCTCCACAGCGCCCAGCGCGCTGAGAATCAGAATCGGCGGGCAAAGCTTGCGGTTGCGCAGGCGTTCCAGAACTTGGAGGCCGTCCATGTCGGGCAGCAGCAGGTCGAGGATGATCAGGTCGTAGTCATGGGTCTGAAACATCTCCAAGCCACGCGCGCCCTCGCCCACAAAGTCCACCTCGAAACCAGCGTTGTGCAACCCGCGGGCGATGAGTTCCGCGATGCGCTTTTCGTCCTCGATCAGCAGGATCCGCGTGCCCATAGCATCCTCTCGGGTGACTGTCCCGCGTTTTACCCGGCCGTCCCAGCCGCAAGCGAGAAAGATATCACAAAGTTAGCCCCTGGTCCAATCCTTCTACCGACCAGGCACAATCCGTTTTTGCCGCCGCCTTAATATTCAGCATAGCAGGCTTGGCGGATGCTGGCGGCTAAAGTTTTCTTGCTCGGCGACGATGTTCCAGAAGGCGCATGACTTCAGAATTCGGCTCGCCGGCGCACTTCCCCGGCCGGCTGTCTCCGCGCGGCCCCGCCATGGCACAGCTCAGGCAGATTGTCCAGGCTCACCGTGCCTGGCTGGATCAGCAACCCGAAGGCCGAAGGGCGAGCCTTACCGCCTGGGCCCTGAACGAGGCGGAACTGGACGGAGTGGTGCTGCGAGGCGCGCTTTTGCGAGGATGCAGCTTCCTGGAGGCGAAGTTGGCTGCGGCGGACCTCAGCCAAGCCGTCTTGATCCGATGCGACTTCAGCCAGGCGGTGCTGGCCGGGGCTGATCTGGGCGGGGCGGAGCTGAAGTCCTGCGTTTTCGATGGTTGCCTGCTTTCCGAGGGGGGTCTGATCGAGGTTCGCGCGCACGGTTGCCGCTTCCGTCGTGCTCTGCTCCGGGAGGCCAGACTGATGGACGCGGTTTTCCACGAGTGTGATTTCACCGGCGCCGCGCTCACGGCGGCGAGTTTGCACTACGCCGATCTGGGCGCCAGCGATTTCAGCGACGGCGAGCTGGAAGAAGCCTTGCTGTACCATGCGCGTGCAGGCGGGGCACGCTTCGTGGCATCGCGCATGGCCAAGGCGAATTTCACGTCCGCCCGTCTTCAAGCCTGCGATTTTCGTCTCGCGCAATTGCTGGCCGCGCGGTTCCCGGGCGCCGATCTGAGTCAAAGCTGCTTCTCGCGGGCGACCCTGGACGAGTGCGATTTTCGCCAGGCCCGGTTGCGCGGCGCGGACTTTTCGGGGGCTTCGCTGGAAAATGCGCGCTTTGATGAGGCGGACTTGATGGCCGCCGATTTCCGCGGCGCAAATTTGCGCGGCGCCCGCGGTATGACGGCCACGCAACTGGCCCGGGCCCGCACGGACGAAACCACCATCCTGCCCAACGGCAAGCGGGGCGCTTATCTGAAGGGTTCGGGAGCCGAGCGTCCGCTTTCCAGACCGTCTCGTCCTCTGCCATCGCCTTGAAGGCCAAGGCCGCCCGGCGGTGAGGTTGCGGTCCGCTCAGGCGTGACGCGTCATGCCACGAGCACTTGCGCCGCACAGGCCCGTTCGTATAGGCTACGTTACTGTTGCAGTTCCTTAACGTTTTGCGGAAAGGAGGTCCTGTGACGAGGAACAGGTGTGCGATCGTTGCCTCGTGGCTGCTTTTGGCCTGCCTTGCCTGGTCCCAGGTCGCGACCGGCTCTCTGCAAGGGACCGTGACTGACCCAACGGGCGCCGCCGTTCCGGGCGCCAAGGTAGTGACCCGGCACGAGCCCACGCAGCAGCAGTTCGAGACCGTGACCACCGAAGCAGGCCTGTTCGTGTTCCCCAGCCTGCCTGTGGGGCCCTACACGTTGACGGTCGAAAAGACCGGCTTCAAGCGGGCAACGCAGGCCAACATCGAGATCCGCGTGGCGCAGCGGCAAATCGTGGACTTGCGCCTGGAGATCGGCGAGGTCGTGCAAACGGTGGAAGTGCAGGAGGCAATCGTCCTGCTGGAGACGCAAACGCCGGAGCGCGGCCAGAACTTCTCGCGCAGGTTCATGGACACGCTGCCGCTGTTCACAGGCGGCATTCGCAACCCGGAAGCGTTCGTGGTCTACATGCCCGGCGTCAACACCGGCTTCGGGGAGACCTCGATTGCAGGGTCCGGGGGCCGCGCCAAGGAAGTCCTGTTGGACGGCGCCAGCCAGATCATCCCCGAATCAGGCGGCGTCGTGTTCAACTTCCCTGCATCCGAGCAATTCGGCGAGTTCAAGTTGATTACTTCCAACTACAACGCCGAGTACGGCCGCTTCGGCGGCGGCGTCGAGGTGTTCATCACGCGCTCGGGCACCAATGAGCTGCACGGCGGCGCGTTCCTGAACATGCGCCGCGACATCTGGAACGCCGCCGGCTACAACGTGAATCGAGTCCTCGGACGGCCGCGCGGTTTCCGTCCCAAGGAGCGATTTAACGAGGTGGGCGGCGTCATCGGCGGCCCCGTCTGGCTGCCGCGGCTGTACGACGGGCGCAACCGCACGTTCTGGTTCTTCACCATCGCCAAGGATCTGCGCCCGGCCTCGATCAGCCAATCCCTCGCCACTCTCCCCACGCCACGCATGAAGCAGGGCGATTTCAATGACGTGCCCCAATTGATCTATGACCCGCTCACCACGGCAGGCAACGTCCGTCAGCCCTTCCCGGGCAAGGTCATCCCGCGTACCCGCTGGAGCCGGGTGTCTCAAAACGTGGCCCCGCTGGTTCCGGACGCCAACCTGCCCACGCTCACGGGCAATTACCAGTTCACCAACCAGCAGGTGATCGAAGACACGCATTGGAGCCTGAAGTTCGACCATGCGGTGAGCCCGAATAACCGCTTCGCCTACTACATGAGCCGGCAGAACCAGGACGTGCAGAATACCTTTACGTTTCCGGGGCCATTGGGCACCGGGCTGGGATCGAATACCCAGCGACCTGAGAACTACCGTCTCAATCACGACCTGGTGATCAGCCCCACCGTGTTGCTGCACTCAACCTTCGGCTTCACGCGTCAGCAGCAGGGCTGGGACAATCCGGCGCAAAAAGGCTGGGGCTCGAAGATCGGGCTGCCGCTGTCGGGTCTCTCCGACGCGTTCCCGGTGGTGCGGTTCACCGGCGCTGACGGGTTGAGCGCCTGGGGCGTGCAAGACGGGAAGGTCTCCAACGGCACCCAATTCAACTGGACGTTCCACTTCGTGCAATCGCTCTCCGTCATCCGGGGCAAGCACGAGATCAAGATGGGATGGGATTTCCGCCGCCTGCGGACCTTCTCGGATCCACCCGATCTAGCCGGCACCAACGGACGCTACGTCTTCGCGCGGTCCCAGACCGCATCTCCCACGGCGATCGCCACCACCGGCCACGCGTTTGCGAGTTTGCTGCTGGGTGCGGTGGATCAGGCCGCCATGACGCCGCTGCCGGTCATCCCGGGAGAAGCGCGGTACGGTTACCAGGCGGTCTACTGCCAGGACAACTGGAAGGTGACCCCGCGCCTGACTCTCACTCTCGGCATGCGCTACGAAGTGCCGGAAGGATGGCACGAGAAGGACGGCAACTACTCCCACGTGGACTTGACCAAGCCTAACCCCGCGGCGGGGGGGCTGCCAGGAGCGCTCGTCTTTGCCGGCTTCGGTGCGGGTCGCGCTGGCGTGAAGCGCTTCTACCCGACCGATTACGGCGACTTCGGGCCGCGCATCGGCTTCGCTTATCGGATCTTGGACAAGACCGTGCTGCGGGGCGGCTACGGCATCTATTACCAGACGCTGGGCAACGGCGGCTGCGGCTGCCGTGTGGGCTTCGGCGCCTACTACGGCGTCACGTGGGATTCCGACGGACTGAATCCGGTGCTCAACTGGGACAACGGGATTCCGCTGCCGCCCAACTTCCAGCCGCCGCCCTTCCTGGATCCCAGCTACGGGAATTTCCAGGATGTGGATGTCATGGGGCCGACGTTCGGGCTGGCGCCCCGCATCCACAACTGGAGCTTCAACATCCAGCACGAGTACAGGAACTTCCTGTTCGATCTCGCCTATGTGGGCAACCGCGGCAGCCGCCTGAACTCCTCGATCGAGCTGAACCAGTTGCCCGTGAGCCGGCTCTCGCTGGGCAGCCTGTTGCAGAAACGCATCACCGATCCCGACGTAGTCGCGGCCGGCTTCCGCAAGCCCTTCCCCGGCTTCCCGGACAATTACACGCTGGCTCAGGCGCTGCGCCCGTACCCGCAGTACTTCGGGGTGATCTCGCGCAACGCGGGCGTGGGCCGCAACTGGTACGACTCGCTGCAATTCAAGGTCGAGCGGCGCTTCGGCGACTGGCAGATGATGGCAGCCTACACCTGGTCGAAGAGTCTGGCGCTGGCCCACTACCGCCAGGTGTTCACGCAGGCGCAAGTCTGGGCGCAGGACAACTACAACATCCGCGACATGAAGTCCTACCTGCACTTCGATCAGCCGCACGTGTTCAACATCCTCAACAGCTATGACCTGCCCATCGGGCGGGGCAAGCGCTTCCTGAACGTGCAGAATCGCTGGCTGGACGTGCTGGTGGGACACTGGACGATCGCGGCCGCCCAGCGGTACTACAGCGGCAACCTGATCAAAGTGGAGGCGCCCAACACGCTGGGTTCGGGCGTGCTGTTCACGCGCTTCAAGAAGGCCAACGTGACCGGCAACCCGATCCGCACGGGCGTCAGCCGCACGTCGCTCGATCCGGACAATCCCAACATCCGCTGGTTCAATCACGGCGACCGCTCGCCCTTCGCGCTGCCCGGGCAGTTCCAGTTGGGCAATGCGGCCATTTTCTACGGCGACTTCCGCAACCCGCCGATTTTCATCGAGAACGTTTCCATCCAGAAACGTTTCAAGTTCAACTACGCCGGGGATCGCTCGATTGACCTGGTGTACCGGGCCGACGCCTTCAATCTGTTCAACCGGACCAACTTCGGCGGCGTCGTGGGCACGGTGGGCAATCCCAACTTCGGACGGCCCACAGCCCCGCAGCAGAGCCCGCGCATCATCACCATGGGCCTGCGGCTGGATTTCTAGCCGGGCCGGAACAACCCAGGGCGGCCGCAACCCGCGGCCGCCCTTCTCATTTCATTTCGCCGCGCGGCGTGATCCGTTCCGCGTTCAGGTAAGGGCGCAGCGCGTCGGGGATGACGACGCTGCCGTCGGCCTGCTGGTAATTTTCCACCACCGCCACCCAGGTTCTCCCCACGGCCAGGCCGCTGCCGTTCAGTGTGTGCACGAACTCGGATTTGCCTTTGCCCGATTTCATGCGGATGCCGGCGCGTCGGGCCTGGAAAGCCTCGAAATTCGAGCAGGAAGAGATTTCCTTGTACTCGTTGAGCCCGGGCATCCAGACTTCGATGTCGTACGTCTTGGCGGCGGAAAATCCGAGATCGCCGGTGCACAAAACCACCGTGCGGTAGGGCAGCCCGAGCCGCTGCAAGATGTCCTCGGCGTCGCGCGTCAGACTCTCCAGTTCCTCGTAGCTCTGATCCGGCCGGGTGAACTTGACCAGTTCGACCTTCTGGAACTGGTGCTGGCGGATGATGCCGCGCACGTCGCGCCCGTAGGAGCCGGCTTCACTGCGGAAGCAGGGCGTGTATGCGGCCAGCTTGACGGGCAGGCGTTCGGCGTCCAGCGTTTCATTGCGGTAGAGGTTGGTGATGGGGACTTCGGCGGTGGGCGCCAGCCAGAAATCGTATCCCTCGCACTTGAACAGGTCCCCGGCGAATTTGGGCAACTGGCCCGTGCCGAACAGGCTGGCCGAGTTGATCAGGAACGGGGGCAGGACTTCGATGTAGCCGTGCTCGCGCGTGTGGACGTCGAGCATGAAATTGATGAGCGCCCGCTCCAGCCTGGCGCCCAGATCCCAGTAGACGGCGAAACGGGCTCCGGTGATCTTGGCGGCTCGCTCCAGGTCGAGGATGCCCAGCTCGGGGCCCAGGTCCCAGTGCGCCTTCGGGGTGAAGCCGAACGGGCGGGGCTCGCCCCAGCGCCTCACCTCGACGTTGTCCTCCGAGCCTCGTCCGATCGGGGTGGACTCGTGCGGCAGGTTGGGCACGCCGGCCAGCAGGCTGCGGAACTGCTCGTCGAACTGTTCGGCCTCGCGGTCCAGGGCCGCGATTCTCTCGCCCGCTTCCCTGACCTTCTGCTGGCGTTCGCCGGTGTCCACGCCCTGCTTGCGCAAACGGCCGATCTCGGCGCTTTCGGCGTTGCGCCAGGCTTTCAAACGCTCGCTTTCGGTGAGGGCGGCGCGCCGGCGAGCATCCAGATCGCGAAACTGCTCGATGTCGAGGGAATAACCGCGCGTGGCCAGCCGCTCGGCGATCCATTCGAGATTGGAGCGGAAGAAAGCCAGATCGTACATACTCTCAGGTTACGATCCCGGGGGATCCCGGGTGGCGGAGGGCTGGCGCGAGCCGGGTTTGCCGGGCTACACTTGAAGCGGGAGGATGCGGGGATGGCCACGCCGCGCACCACTCAACTGGCTCCCGAAGTGCTTGCCCGTTTCGCCGGTCTGGAAGCCGAAGATCTGATCCGCGCGTTGCGGATCATGCAACTGGCGCGCCGGCTGGACGACCGTGAGATCCTGCTGAAACGCCAAAACCGGATCTATTTCCAGATTTCCGGCGCGGGGCACGAGGCGGTCAGCACGGCGGCGGGCATGGCCCTGCGCGCCGGTTACGACTGGTTTTACCCTTACTACCGCGATCGCGCCCTGTGTCTGGCGCTGGGGGTCAGCGCCGAGCAGATGCTGCTGCAAGCGGTGGGAGCCGCCGAGGATATCGCTTCGGGCGGGCGCCAGATGCCCTCGCACTGGGGATCGCCCAGTCTCCACATTGTCAGCGCCTCCTCGCCGACCGGGACGCAGTTTCTTCAGGCCGTCGGGTGCGCGCACGCCTCGGTCTACCTGGATCCGCAGGGCGATGATGTGACGCTGGTCAGCTCCGGGGACGGGGCCACCAGCGAAGGCGAGTTCTGGGAGGCGCTCAACGCGGCCTGCCTGGATCGGCTGCCTGTCCTCTTCCTGATCGAGGACAACGGCTATGCCATCTCGGTTCCGATCGAACGCCAGACGGCCGGCGGGAGCATCTCTCGGCTCGTGCGGAGCTTCCCCAGCCTGCTCGTTTTGGAGGTGGACGGCACGGACTTCCTCGCCTCGTATCAGGCGCTGCGGGAAGCCGCGGCCTGGTGTCGCAGCCGACAGGGGCCTGCCCTGGTGCACGCGCACGTCATCCGTCCTTATTCGCACTCGCTCTCCGATGACGAGCGTCTTTACAGGACCCCCGAGGAGCGGGAAGCGGAAGCGGCACGCGATCCCATCCAGCGCTTCCCCGAGTTCCTGCTGGCCGAGGGTGTGCTCGACCGCCACCGGCTCCAGCTCGTTCTCGATGAGGTGGAAAGAGAGGTGCAGGAAGCGACCGAGCGGGCTCTGGCCGCCGTCCCTCCGCCCAAAGGGTCCGCCCTGCACCACCTTTATTCCGGGCGCGTGGATCCCACGTCGGATCATTTCCGGACTGAGCCGGTTTTCGAGGGCGCCCCGCTGACCATGGTGGACGCCATCAATCGCACGTTGCGCGATGAAATGCGACGGAATCCGCGCATTCTGGTTTTCGGCGAGGACGTGGCCGATTGCAGTCGCGAAGAGAATCTCCCGCGCGTGAAGGGCAAGGGCGGCGTCTTCAAGGTGACCCAGGGTTTGCAGTGCGAGTTCGGCAGCCGGCGCTGCTTCAACACGCCGCTGGCCGAAGCGGCGATTGTCGGGCGCGCCATCGGCCTGGCGACACGCGGCCTCAAACCGGTGGCCGAAATTCAGTTCTTCGATTACATCTGGCCCGCCATGATGCAGATCCGCAACGAGCTGGCCACCATGCGCTGGCGGTCCAACAACGGCTTCTGCTGTCCGGCCGTCATCCGGGTCGCCATCGGAGGCTACTTGCAGGGAGGCGCCATTTATCACAGCCAGTGCGGTGAAGTCGAGTTCACGCACATCCCGGGGCTGAGGGTTGTCATGCCCTCGAACGCATTGGACGCCTGCGGCCTGCTACGAACCGCCTTGCGAGCCGACGACCCCGTGCTGTTCCTCGAACACAAGCGCCTGTATCGCGAGCCGTACAACCGATCGCCTTATCCGGGGCCGGATTTCACGATCCCCTTCGGCAAGGCGCGGCTCGTCAAAGTGGGCCGCTCGCTGACCATCGTCACTTACGGCGCTCTCGTGCAGAAAGCTCTGCAAGCCGCCTCCGTCATCGAAAGCAGGAACCCTGACTGGACGATCGAGATCCTGGACCTGCGCACGCTCGCCCCTTACGACTGGGAAGCCATCCGCCTCTCGGTCGAGAAAACGGCGCGGGTGATCGTGGCCCACGAGGATTGCCTCTCGTTCGGCTATGGCGCCGAGATTGCTGCGCGGATCGCCGACGAGCTGTTCGCGCGCCTGGATGCGCCGGTCCGTCGCGTAGCGGCGCTGGACACCTGGGTGGCGTACAATCCGCAACTGGAAGACGAGATCCTGCCGCAGGTGGAGGATCTGGTGCGCGAGGCGGAAGCCCTCCTCGTCTACTGAGACGCCGTTACTGGCTCAACTGGAAGGAAACCCGCAGCAACGCGCCTTCCTTGATCTCGATGGCTTGCTGGTCGCGGCTGCCGTCCTTGACGACTTCGACCTGGTATTTGCCCACGGGCAAGGTCAGCGTGGCAGGCGTGGTTTCCGGGCGGGCCTGACCGTTGATCAGGATTTGCGCGCCCGCGGGCACGGACTCGACCCGCAGCGTCCCGGTCTGCGGCGCCAGGACCAGAAACAGCTCGCGCGGGGCGGTCATCTCGAAGATACGCAACTCGGGACGATGGCCGGCGAGGCTCGCCGCCAGTGTGTGTCTGCCCGGCGACAGGGCCACCGTGCACGGCGATTGGCAGCGGGTCTGCGGATTGCCGTCAAAGATGATCTCCGCTCCCGGCGGGCTCGTGGTGACGACAAGCTTGTACTCGCCGGGCGCAGGCGCGGTCTTGGGGGACGGCGTGGAGGGAGGCTTGGGGACGGGCGCCGGCGCCGCGGGCCGGGGCGCCACTTCGGGCCGGGAGGCCGGCTGCTCGGGTGGCTCCGCGGCCGGCTTGGTTTGCGCTATGGGCGGCGTGGCAAGTTCGACAGAGCCGGGTGCCCCGCCCTGGGACAGCAGGGGAGCCGGCTCGTCAGGCGTCCGCTCCGATGCAGGCATCGGGCTGGGCCGCTCGGAACCGGCGGATGCTTGCGATGACGCCGGGGGCTGGCCGGCGCCCACGACCGGCCCTTGCCATCTTTGCCGGCCCACGAACAACGCTGCAAGGATCGCGGCCGCGCCTGCGAGCGTGGCCAGAACGGCAACAACCCGGGAACGCTTCCGGGCGCGGGGAGGCAGCGCCGGCTGCGCCGACATCTTTTCAACGCGGGCAGCCACCTGCTCCTTCACAGTCGTACCCACCGTAGCCGTCGGGAGTGACTCGTCGCCCGCAGGAGCGCCCGGTTGCCAGTCCTTTTTCGCACCCAGCGCCCTTTCCAGCGCGTCAATGAACTCCGTGCACGTCGGGTAGCGCTCTTCGGGGGTCTTCGCCAAGGCTCGGTTGAGGACGAGCGACACCGGCCAGGGCAGCGTGGGATTGACCTCGTGCGGAGGAGGCGGCGCCTCAGCCACGATTTTGTAGAGCACCGTGGTGAGCGTCTCGCCGCTGAAAGGTTTCTGGCCGGTGAGCAGCTCGTAGGCGATGACAGCGAGGGAAAACTGATCGGCGCGGCCGTCCACGGGCTTGCCCTGCACCTGTTCGGGTGACATGTAGTTGGGTGTGCCGAGCACCGTTCCGGCGATGGTCAACTGTTGCGAGCTGGAGATCTTGGCCACCCCGAAGTCGGTGATCTTTACCACCCCGTCTTCGCTGATGAGGATGTTGGCCGGCTTGATGTCGCGGTGGACGATGCCTTTCTTGTGGGCGTAATCGAGGGCGGCGGCTGTCTGGCGAAGGATGCTCAGGATGCTCTGCGGGCTCGGTCTTTTGTCACCCTCGAGCAGGCTTTCCAGGCTGTGACCGGCCACCAGCTCCATAGCGATGAAGGCGAGGTCGCCTTCCTGCCCGACGTCGTAGACCACGACGATGCCCGGATGGGACAGGATGCCGGCGGAATGGGCCTCGCGGCGGAGTCGTTCGCGGAGTCTCTCGCTTTCGACCGGATCGCTCAACTCCGCCATGCGGATGGTCTTGACGGCGAGCAGGCGGCCGATGCTCGGGTCGCGAGCACGATACACCACGCCCATCGCGCCTCTGCCCAGTTCCTCAAGAATCTCGTACCGGCCGAGTTTTTGCATAAAGCGATTCTGGGTTGCAAGGCTCGCCGGATGGCGGCATGTCCCCGGACCGCCCTCCACCAGGATACGGGGACAATTCTACCGCACCGCAAGACGATCAGGCGCCGGCAGGGGCCGGCCCGCGCCGCCACTTCCACAACAGGCGCACCACGATGGCCCCGCCCGCCGCCAGCATCACGACGGGCACGACGTTCATGACCCACCACTGTGCGCCCTCCGGTTCCACCAGGATGCGAGCGCCATAGCGCTGCTTGTAATGATCGAGGATTTCCCGTTCCGTGCGTCCCGCCGCAACCATCTCGGCGATCTCGGCGCGCATGGCCTTGGCTTGTTCGCTGTTGTGGGTGGCCACCGCTTCCTGGTAACAGCAGGGAGCGAGCAGGGCGCGCTCCAGTTTCTCCGCCAGCGCCCGCTGTTGAGGAGTCATCGCGGTCGCCGCCCAGATGAGATTCCCCAGCAAGATCCAGGTGAGCATCCTGCATCCAGTATGGCATTACGCGGCGCGGGCGGTCTCGCCGGCCTCGACCGCTCCGCCGGCCGACGGCGGGACCGGTGACGTGGCGCGCCCGGAGGGACTCGAACCCCCGGCCTGCTGGTTCGAAGCCAGCCGCTCTATCCGGCTGAGCTACGGGCGCTCGTCACCATCATTATAGCCTTCAAAGCGCGCTGCGCAGGATCTCGCGGATCCGTCGGGCGACGATTCGCTCCTCGCCCGGCTCCATCATCCAGACGCCGACCACGAGCTGGTCGCGGCTGCCCGGAACCACCTCGATCGAGGGCTCGCCTTGGCGCAGGCGCTTGACCACCTCGGGCACGCTGATCTTCACGCGCTGCGGATCCCACGTTATCCGCAGGTGAGGCACCTGGTTGGCGATCTCAGGCGCCCACACTTCGGTGGTCACGCCCGGCACCGAAGAAGCATAATCGGCGATGAGCTTGACGCGACGCTCCCACGCCCGCCAGTGCGCGGCATGATCACGCTTGAGATACAGCTCGACGGCCACCATCATGGCCAGCATCTCTTCCTTGTTCACTTTCATGCCCCGCCCGATGGTGTCCGCGTGGGGGCAGGTGTTCAGGCGCGCGGCTTCGATCAAATCCTTCCGCCCGAGCAACAGCCCGGCGCTCTGGGGACCGCGCAGGCCCTTGCCCCCCGAAAAGGTCACCAGATCGAATCCCATTTTCAGATACCTGGAGAGATTCTCCACGGGCGGCACGTCGGCGGCGCAATCGTTGAACGTCGGGATGTTGTGCTTGCGGCCCAACTGCGCGAATTCGGCCGCCTTGATCCTGCCCGCGGGATCGGCATAGTTCAGGAACAGCATCATCGCCGTGCGCTCATGGATCGCCCGCTCGAGCTCCTCGACGGTTTCCACTTCGATCAAACGGACGCCGCAGTTGCGCACGGCGTGGTCGTAACCGAAGCGATGGGATTTCTGGATGATGACTTCGTTTTTCATGCCCGTGGTGTCGGGCAGGCGACGGATGAAATCCGGGTTGGTTCCGGTGATGCAGGCAGCGGTGCCCAGAGTCAGCGCGGAAGCCGCGCCCGCGGTCACCATGGCCGCTTCACAGCCGATCAGCTCGGCGATGCGGCGGCCCACGGCGTCATGCAGTTCGTCCAGCACACAGTATTTGCGGGAGGCGTATTCCCAGGCTTCTTTGACCTCGGGGGGCATGAGCGAGCCGGTCAGCGCCGTGTACGTACCCGCCGCGTTGATGAAGGTACGGACTCCCAGTTCGCGGAAGTAATCCCGCCTGGGCGCGCGGGCGGCGGCTGAAGAGAACAATCCTCCGATCAAAGGCAGGCCGGCGGCCGTCTGCAGGAAACTCCTTCGGTCCGGCATGGCGAGTCCAGTCTAGCGCAAGCCGCGGCGCGCCGAGCGGCGGGTCAGTTCTTCCAGGCGCGCGGCCATTTTCGCCCGCGCTTCGAACAAGGCCGCCGGATCGCGCGTGAATTCCCGAACGCCGCGCACCAGCTCGCCGGCGATTCTGTCCGCCAGATCGCCGTCACCCAGACTTCGCAGCATCCAAAGATACTCGTAATCCTCGATGCCTTCACGAAGTAACTCGAACCGGATGGAAGAAACCGGCCCGTCCACGTCCTTCTGACCCGTATAACGACGGACGCGCGAGCCGGGGTAAAGGAGCGAACCTTCGCCGTTGAGCACGTAACCGCCACTGCAAAAGTAACCGCTCAGGTAAGTGACGGGATTCAGCCAGGGATCCACCGTCTGCGGCCAGTAATCGAGCGCCCAGTAAAGGATACCGTTCAATCCGAGTCGCCACGTAATCCATGGAACCATGACCGGGTCCATCGCCGGCGCATCAATAAAGTAATTGGGCTGCGGATATTTCTGGTCGCACGAGATATACCAGGTAATTTCGCCGCCCTTTTTCTGTTCGGCGGCGATAGCTTCCAGCACGTCCTGGCGGTTCAGCGCGTTGCCGTGGACGGAAAAGTGGGTGGCGAATCCGGTCAGCGGTCCCCATTCGGGACGGTCCGGCACAGGCGCCTCGGTAACCAGGAAGGGAACGCCGGGCGCCGCCTCGCGCACCAGCCGCGCCCAGCGGCGGGTTTCTTCGTAGGCCTCCGCGGTGTTGGGTTCGTCAATCGGGCTGTTGAAGACGAGCCGGTCGAGCCAGCCGTTGTCGCGGAACCATGCCGCCACCTGCGCAAGGTACGACTTCACCTGCCGGTTGAACTTTTCCGAGAAAGGCTCGCCTTCAAGCAACCGGCGCAATCGGCCGGGCGCGGCTTCCAGGACCACCCGTTTGGTCTTCCACACGTTCAGATACTGCTGGTACGCGGCGCGATCGAACTGCACGACCAGCTCTCCGTCGCGACGCTCGATTTCCGGCTCGAGCAGTTCGTTGAACCACGGTTCCATGCGGTTTCGGTAAAGAAACTCGTGGTAGCGCATGAGCAACCGCCTGGCCTCCGCGGAGCCGGGCTTGACATCGTGAAAACGGGCCACGTACCGCTCGGATACGCCCATGTAGGTTATGAGGTGCGTCTCGGCCGGCAGTGCGAAGTCGTAAACCTTCAAGCGCAGCCGCACTTCACCGACCGGCTCGCCGTCCCGGGTGACGCGCAGCCGCCCCACGTACTCGCCGGGCCGGGCGTCCTCAGGGATCACGATGTCCACCCAGACCGGGCGGTTCCTGACGGTGCGCCGGAACTCGGCCGCCATGCTGAACGGCTCGGTCAGCGGCGCCAGCGCGTCGGGCCAGAAGCCGGGCGATCCGACGGGACTGGAGACGGCATAGCAGAGGATGTAATGTTCGAGGTAAAGACGAACCTGCTCGCGCGGGATCCGTGCGTCGGCTGATTCCAGATCGCCGGCCTCGACGAAGAAACCCGAGGCGGGCGGCGTGTGGCGGCTCGGGGGAGGCGGTGTCGAAATCACGAGTTGAAAGGGCACGTGCTCATTGCGCGCTCCCGCCACCGTGACGGTGCGGCTCTGGCCGTCCCAAACCAGATTGGAGGTCTGAGCGGGATCGTCGGGTCTGACTTTCGCAAGGCTGGGGACCGCCCAGACGTGGACGTCAGAGGCAAGGGCGGCAAGCGCCCAGAAAGGCAGCAAGAACACACGCGCGGCTGCTTTTATGTCGGGCCATGGTACAAACACCGACGGTCAGGCTGCGATCGTCTCCCGTTGGTGCGGTCGGGACCCGCGAAGCGATTCCGCCACGCCCGGCCCTTTGCGCATCACCAGCTCGACGAGGTTGAGCAGGAGAGCGAGCGTCAGCAGGGCCGGCCATAATCGCCAGGTACGCGGAACCGAGCGCCCGGGATGTTCGAAGATCTGCCGGGGCGAAGGGGCGAAACGCCCGCCGGTGAGCGCCGACAACTGCTTGAGAAGCGCCGGATTGCTGCCGTAGTCGGCCAGCTCGGCTTCTTCCAGATACACTCCGGTTTCAGGGAAGGCGCGCGACTCTTCCAGCGGACGGACGCGAAACATTCCCCGCGCCGCGCCCACGTGCACGCGGCCGCGATACAACCCGGGCGCGGCCTTTTCCAGCCGCATGATGCCCCGCACGCCCTGATCGCCCAGCAGGAAAATCTCGGGCGGTTCGGCAGGGGCCTCCAGGTGGGGCGCCAGCCGGTACTCCGCCGCCAGCTCGCCGGTGGCGCGGTCGTAGCGCAGCACAGCCTCTCCTTCCGGGGCTTTGGGAAGAAGGTCCCGAAACAAATTAGCCCAGAAATGATCGAACCCCTCCCAGCCCACCCAGCCGGCCGCCCAGCGGCTCTTGGCGTCGGAAGTGAACACGGCGGCCCGTCCCAAGCCGTATTGCCAGCGCACAAGCAGGGGATCGCGCTCGTCGGCCTTGAGCAGCAAGTCCGCGGTCGGACGGGCGATGAAGCGCACATAACCCAGCAGGGGCGGCGCCGACTCGACGGCGAGCTTCTCGAAGAACTCGGTTCGCTTGACTACAATCGGGCGGAACTGTTTTTCGACCGCGGTCGTGCCCGTGTGTTCCATGACGTCGCGGATGAGGATCTGCTCCAGCGCCGATGGATCGGCCATCAGATAAGCCTTCCCGCGCGCCGTGAGCGCCAGCCTCTCGAGGAACGAGCGATTGACGTCCTGGCCGAGGCCCACTGTGGATATGGTGACCCGGTTCGCCACCGCGTCCCGCGCCAGAGCCATGCTGTCGCCCTCCTCGGAAATGCCGTCGGTGAGCAAGACGATGTGCTTGTAGTTGGCGCGCACCGGCAGGATGCGGCGGTAGGCTTCCTGCAAGGCGGGGGCAATCTGCGTGCCGCCGTCGGCCATGACCCCGGAGACCAGGCGCTTGAGAAGGTTGCGATCGTCCGCCTTGCGAATGGGCACGATCCAATGAAAGGAATTGTCGAAAATCAGGATTCCGATGAGGTCAATGGGGCGCAAATGCTCGATGACGCCGATGGCCGCCAGCCGGGCCAGCTCGATCTTGCGTCCTTCCATGGAAGACGATTTGTCGAGGACGAGGACCACGGCTACGCCTTCCGGCGTGCGGGGCGGGGCCAGACGAGCCGGCAGGACTTGCTCGAGCGGATCTTCCAGGCCTTTCTTGTCTACGTAGACGTTATTCTCTCCGCCGATGACCAGCAGCCCGCCGCCGGCGCGCACAAAGTCGGCCAGGGATTGCTTGCGCGCGCCGGGAAGACTCTCCAGGTCCAGATTGTTGAGCACGATAATCTGATGGAGATCGAGCTTGCCGTCGGGGACCTCGGCTTTGCGCTCGACTTGAAACTGGGCCCCCTCGAGCACCTGGACCAGGTGTTTCTCGGCGCCGGGCGGATCCTGTGTGACCAGCAGGACTCGGGGGCGCCGGACCGTGACCGCTTGGGCGAATCGCACCTCACCCAGTCCGGGCGCGCGGATCAGACCCACCAGGTCCACCGCACCCGTCGTGGCCAGTCGGGCATGGACCCGCACAAGGTTGGCGCCGCTTTCCAGCCTCACCCGGTCCACGCCCAGCGACTTGCCGGAGGCCAGAATTTCCACCTCGGCCTCGGCCGGGCGCGGGGCATTGACCGCCAGATCGAGGGGGAACCGTTCGCCCGCGAACACCTGAAGCGGCAAGCTCGCCGAGTCCAGGCGCAGCTCGGGGCGGGGTCGTCCTTGCAGCGGAATCGTATCAATGGGAACCCCCAGTTCGCGGGCCTGCCAGGCGGCGCGCGCCGCGCTGCCCTGGTTCTGAAGTCCGTCGGAGACAAGCACCAGGCGGGGAACCATACCGGCGGGTTGCTCGGAGAGGGCCTCGTTGATGGCCGCCTCCAGATTGGTGGCTCGTGCATGTTCGCCTTCGCTGTAACGAAGCTTCCAGCCACCGGCGATCTCGGCAGCGGCCGGCGGGCGCGGGCGTCGCGCGAAAGGGATGACCCGGACCGCATGTCGCCCGCGGGCTCGGTAAATTTGCTCCACCAGGCTCGAGGCGCGATCCAGGTCCGCGGGGCTCAGACTGGCGGAGGTATCCACGAGCACCGACACAGCCATCTTGCTCGTCGTTACCGACAGGCGGGGTTCGGCCAGCGCAAGCAGGATGGCCGTGAGAGCGAAGGCCTTGAGCAGGAGCGCCAGGCGGCGCGGACTCCGCTTCCAGTCCCAGGCCGCCCAGGCCAGGGGAAGCCAGCAGAACGCGAGAACCCAGAGGCGTTCCACGGTCATGAGCGAGCCACTCCCGTCCGCCGCAGCCAGCCTGAGATTGCGCGCCAGGAAAGCCTCGTCGGCCCGTGCGCAGCGGCCGGTCGAAAGCGACCGTACAATCGGCCTTCGAGCCAAAGGCAGGCGCCGGCCGCCAGCGCGAGCCAAGGCCACAAGCCGAGCCTCGGGGATGACTGCGCTCGCAAAGGAGGCAGTCCACGGCGGACTCCGGCGGGCGGGCTCCAGCGCGCCTGAGCGAGCTCGGGCAGGGCAAACGAGACCACTCGCTCCCCGGCCGAAGTCAGCACGCGCACCTGCTGCGGACTGGACGTAAACAACTCCAGCCGGTTGCGTTCGAGAGTGAACGGCAAGCTGTGATCGCCGTCCGTCACCACACGAACCTCTCCGCCGCCATCCTCTCCCAGCTCCAGCGTCAAACTTCCCGCGCTATGCGCGAGAACCTCCTGGAGCCCGAAAGCTTCCGGCGCCATCCAGCGGAGCATGTTGGCGAACAACAAAGGCAAGGCGACCTCGTAGCGCATGGCGGTCGCCAGCGGCTGGAATCCGAAGATGACCGCCTTGGGTCGGCCTGCGCGCGCCAGGATCACGGGGCCGGCATCCACTTCCGCAATCGGGACGTCATCTTGCGCCGGCGTCAGAACTCGCGCCGACGCCAGCCAGAGGTCGCGCGTACGCAATCCGGCGGCTACCGGGTGCTCGGTCCGCCAGCGGCTCAGCCGCGCTTGAGAGACGCTTCGGCGAACGGCGGCCGGCGCTCGATCCGCAGGCGGGTCCAGCCACACCGAGTGGATTCGTGGAAGCTCGGGCGGGCAGAACTGGTCCAGCAGGACGACATCGGCTGCCGCGACAGGATCGTAGGCCTCGGGAGGACGGAACTCGACGCGAACCCAGGGATTGGTGGCGAGCAACGGGCGGAGGGACTCGGGCTGCCGTGTGTACGCCAGGAGGCGGATCGGGCGAAGAGCAGGCAGCTCGAGTACGGCCGCATCGTCGTCGGCCAAAGCGTCTCTCCCCGAAAGGCGGAGTTCCAGCCAGCCGGCTGCCTGGGTGCGAAGGGAAAAGGCGGCCTCGTGTTCGGAATCCGGCGGCAGACTCAAGACCGCTTCGCCGGCGGGCGAGCCTCCAAAGGCCAGCCTGAGGCGACGAAACTGCGGACGCCGGCCGTAGTTGCGGACCCGGGCAAGAATTCGCCAGAGCGAAGGATCCTGGGGGTCGCGGCGCAAAACAACATGGCGCAAGCCGCAGTTGTCCATTTCGCCCCGAACCTCCAGGAACCGCAGCCCATCCGGGATTCGGGCAGGCTGAGCTAGCTCCTCCGGCGCGATGCGTCCGCTGCCGATGAAGACGATCTCGCCGGCGTTCCCGCCACTGCGCCGCAGGCGATCAGCGAACGCGAGGGCGCGACCCAGACGCAACGCCGTGGCGCTGGGCTGGGATCGCGCGATGGCTTCCTCGAGCAGGGCTCGGTCCTCTGTGAACGGCGTGGCAGGCGTCGTCAGAGCGTCGGCCCGAACGAGCATGACCCGGTCGCCTGCCGGCAACCGCCGCAGGCAGGCGCGAGCCAGCTCCCGTGCCTCCACCATCAGGGTGCGGTCCGCCGCCCGTGCGCCCATCCAGGCCGAGGTGTCGAGTACCAGAATGTGATCGCGCGACGCCTGTCCACGCGATCCTACTCGCAAATCTCCAAGAGCCGCGAGCAGGAGCGCCAGCGCGAGCCATTGCAACAACAACGAAGGCCATTGCTGGATGCGACGGCGGCGCCGGGTTTCGGGGGCGCGATTCGCCTCGACCCAGAAACGCAAGGTGGAGACCCTTTGGCGGCGGCGCGAGCGATCCAGCAGGTACAGCACAATCAGGAGGGCCGAACCGGCCCCGAGCAAGCCCAGGAACTGCGCCAGCGTAAGGTTGAGCAAACTCATGCTTCCACGGCCCCGGCGCCGGCGAGCAGGCCGAAAACGGCCTCTTCCAGATCCAGCGTGGTGGGCAAGCCCACGTAACGCCCCCCGTTGGACAGAGCCACCCGGCGGAGGGCCTCGCAGTAGGCGTCGAATGCGGCCGTATATTGCCGGCGCGCAGTAGCGTCGAAGTCCAGCTCGAGCGCGGCGCCCGATTCCGCGTCCACCAGGTTCAGCCGTCCTTCCCACGGCGGGACGCGGTCCTGTTCGGACCACAGTTGGATGAGGACCAGCTCGTGGCCGAAATCGGCCAGATACTGAAGGGCCTTGAGCGCGTCGCCCTCATCGAGAAAATCCGAGATGACAACCAGCAGGCCACGGTCGGCGAAGCGGTCCACGAACTGGCGCGCGACCTCCAGGAAACTGGTCCGCCCGGCCGGGCGAAGTTCGGCCAGGAACTCGATGACCGGGGCAAAGCGGTGGCGCCCTCCCACGCAACGCATGACGGATTCCAGTCCCTCACGGAAAGGGACCAGAACCAGCGCGTCCAGGCGAACCAGAGCCACGTAGCTCAACGCGGCTGCCAGTCGGCGCGCGTAATCGAACTTGGGAGGCGCGCCCAACTCCATGGAGGCGCTGGCGTCCAGCAACAGGCGCACCGGAGCGTGCGGCTCGATCCGGAAGACTTTCAGGAAGAGCTTCTCGAACCGCAGGTACGCGCGCCAGTTGACGGCGCGAAGATCGTCGCCGTAGTGGAAGTGCCTGTGATCGAGAAACTCCATGCCCGGCCCGCCGAAGTGCGAGGCGTTGCGGCCGCCGATCAAGCCGGGAAAGGACTTGCGCCAGCGCAAGGCCAGCCGTTCCAGCCTTTCCAGGAATTTCTGATTGACCCAATCGTGCCCGGGCATGGACCGCCCACGCCCCTCTGTCAGGCCGCCGGGGCTCTGGCGGCGACGCTGCGAATGATTTCTTCCAGGATGCTGTCGGGCGTCTGCCCGTCGGCGTGCGCGTCAAAGTTGAGAATGATGCGATGGCGCAGCACCGCGGGCGCCACGTGGAGAACGTCCTCGATGCTGACGTGGAACCGGCCTCGCACGAGGGCCAGGGCGCGGGCGCACTCCACCAGAGCCTGCGCGCCGCGGGGAGAACTGCCGTAACGAATGTAGCGACGGGCGAGCGTGTGGGCGTGGGGATGGGCAGGCTGGGTGCTCAGGACCAGGTCCACCGCGAAATCCCGCACGTGGGGAGCGGCCAGCACCTCCCGGCAGGCGGCTCGGACTTGCAGGATCTCGTGCCGATCCATGACCTGCCGCACCACCGGATCATCCTTCTGGATCGTACGCTCCACGATGGTGGCCAGCTCATCGCGCGAGGGGTACTTCACCAGGATCTTCATCAGGAAGCGGTCCAGTTGAGCCTCGGGCAGAGGGTAGGTGCCCTCCATCTCGATGGGGTTCTGTGTGGCCATCACGAGGAAAGGCGCTTCCAGGTGGTGGGTGGTGTTCCCGCTGGTCACGGTTCGTTCCTGCATGGCTTCCAGAAGCGCCGATTGCGTCTTGGGCGTGGCCCGATTGATCTCGTCAGCCAGCACGAGGTGGGCGAAAATCGGACCGGGCTGGAAGCGCAAGGCCTTGGCGCCGGTGTCCGTATTTTCCAGGATCATGCTCCCCACGATGTCGGCCGGCATCAAGTCGGGCGTGAACTGGATGCGCGAATACTTCAGGTTCAGGGCGCGAGCCAGGGTCCGCAGCAAGGTGGTCTTTCCCAGCCCGGGGACGCCCTCCAGCAACACGTGCCCGCCCGCCAGCAAGCAGAGCAACACGCCCTCGACCACGTCCTGCTGGCCAACGATGATCTTGGCGATCTCCTGGCGGACGAGGTTCAGGCCCTGGACGGAGTCTTGCAGGCGGGAATCAGCCTCCACACTTCCATTGTAAGCGATTGGTCGTCGGCGCCCTTGCCGGCAAGCTCAAGCGGTGGTCGAGCGTGAGCGGGCCGGATAGACCCGGCGTGCGACGGAGTCCGCCAATCGGCCCAGGATCCTGACCATTTCCTCCAGCGCCTGCCTCGGCGGGCGTTGCGCGATGCTGAGCGTAATCCAGTACCGGATCTGCATCAGGCGGAAGTCGGCCATGAGCATGCGATCGCTGAAGGTGACCCGCGAACGCCCGGTCCCTCCGGCGTGGAAAAGCAGGAACGTGAGCAGTTTGTAATCCCGCCCCAAAACTCTCCCGGCCATTGCCCAGCTCTCCAGATCGTGCCCCGCTTGCAGGCGCTCCAGGATGGTCGGGAAGCCCAGGTCGTTGGCGCGGCAAATCTGCTCGATCAGCTCGCCGGGAGGCTGGGCCTTGAGCTCGGCCAGGACGTTGCGCCGGAACCAGTAGGCGAGGAACAGCAGCACGACCAGGGCAAGGAGGAGGATCTCCTGCCACAGAGGCGGGGGCCAGGCAACAAGAGTCATGGTACTGCTGGACCGGGTTTCTAGCGTACCACTGGATGCTTCCAGTGGCAAGACTGAAATTGATTAGCATTAATCTGTTGCGCCTCGGGCGATCGGGCGAGGCGCCGGGCTGACGCTCGGGGGAGATTTGGCGCTTCGGTCCGTTCCGGTGGGCCGGCTCCGCCCAGCTCAGAAGGCGATGCCCAAGCCCATGGACACTTCCAGGATGCGAAGCAGGCCCTTCTGATCGGGGAAGGACTCTCCGAAAGGCTTGGCCGTCGCGTAATCGCGCAAATCGAGTCGCAACATGAGCAATGGGCTGACCCGGAATTTCAGACCGGCGCCATAGTTGAAGCCGAACTTGGTGACTCCGTTGCCCGAGAAGACGCCGGTTCCGGGCGGGTAGAAGGTCCCGAAATGCCCGCCGCCGGCAATGAATGGCCGTACGGCGGCGCCTTCGGCCGTAGCATAGGCCAGGAAGTTATAGATGCCCTGGTGGACGGGCAGGCCGACTTCGGCGGGCGGCCTGGTGTTCACCGTCAACTTGCCCCGGTTATAGGCGTAGCCGATTTCATGGCCGAAGAACCGGTAGCTGTTGAAAGTGAATCGGAAGCCGAGGCGGAAGTTGGTCTCGCTCTTGTAGTCCAGCACGGCCCCGGCCAGATCGCGCGCCGTGCCGAGCACGTTGTTGCGAGCCGCGGCCCGGCCGGCGCTGATGGAGAGTTCACCCAGTTGGGCGTGGAGGGCAACGCCGGTAGCCAGCCACAGTCCGGCGGAGATGCACAGTTGTTTCATGATCCCGTCTCCTCCCTTTCATTCACCACGATGACATGAATTTCACCCGGCCCGTGGACGCCGCGCACCAGGATCTGCTCGATGTCGGCGGTGCGGCTCGGACCGGTGATGAGAACCAGGGCGCTGGAGATTCCGGCCGGGTCGGGAACGAGGCCGAGCAATTCGTCCAGGCCGGTGAGCAATCGGGAAGCCGGCAGCAGGGCCACGTGCACAGGAGGCAACAGCGAAATCAGCCGCGCTTCCTCGCGGGAAGAAAACAAGGCCAGCGTGCCGGTCTCGGCCAGAGCATAGTCGGCGCCGGTGATGCCGAACTCGGCCGCGGCGCAGGCTGCGCGCAGCTCGGCGGCGTCGCGGAAGCGGCGACGGACGCCGGGCAATTCGTCAATGCCGCACGATTCGAGGAAAGGCGAGAGAGAGGCGACGGCGGGGCGTCCGCAAGTCAATTGAGCCACGTACTGCCGGGCCTCGGCGCCATCGCCGGCGAGCACCGCTTTGCCGCCCAGCTTTTCCAGAGCGCACGCGAATCGCCGCCACCTTTCCTCAGGGCCCCACTCCGGGATCGCAAGCCGTGCGGGGGGAGCGGGCGCAGGCTCGCGGCTGCTCGAGCGTCCCAAGGCGGTGCGGACTTTGTTGAGGATGTGATCCCGGCTGATCATTCCCGCACTCTGGCTGTGCGCGCCCTCCACAGCGCGCGAAAGCTGCGGCCCGGCGCCGGCAGGTCGCGATAGTCCATCCAGGCCCGCAGCGGCCCCGCGTTCAGCAGTCCCGGCAGCCGGCGCAACCAACCCTGGCTGTCGCCTTCACCGGCCAGAAGGCCCGCGGCCAGGCTGAGCGCCTCGTACACGCGCGGGCGGCACATCACCCAGGCCCAAAGCTTGAAGGCCCATCGTTCCGCGCGCCGCTGCTTCTCGCGGGCCTGGGTCTTGACGACCTCCGCGCGCAGCTCGAGCAACAGGCGCGGAATTTCGATCTTGACCGGGCAGACCTCGGCGCAGGCCCCGCAGAGGCTGGAGGCGAAGGGCAGCCACGGGTCTTGGGTCAGCCCCTGGAACTGCGGCGAGGCGATCTTGCCGATGGGCCCGGAGTACACCCAGGGATAGTTATGGCCGCCTATGCGCCGGTAAACCGGGCAGTGGTTCAGACACGCGCCGCAGCGGATGCAGTACAGGGTCTGACGCTTGTCGCGGTCCGCCAGAACGCGGCTGCGGCCGTTATCCAACAAAACGACGTAAAATTGTTCCGGCCCGTCCCACTCCCCCTCGCGCCGCGGCCCCGAAAGGACGGAGGTGTACACGGTGAGCGGCTGGCCGGTGGCGCTGCGGCCCAGCAGTTTCAGGAAAACGGCCAGATCCTGGGCGCGCGGGATGAGCTTTTCGATTCCCGCCACGGCCACGTGGATGCGCGGCGCGCTGGTGGTGAGGCGCGCGTTGCCTTCGTTTTCCACCAGCACCACGGCGCCCGAATCAGCCACCAGGAAGTTGGCGCCGGTGATCCCGATATCCGCCGCCAGAAATTTCTGGCGCAGGACGGCGCGGGCGATCTTGGTCTGCCTTTCCGGCGCGTTCTCCCGCTCGACGCCCAGCCGCTGGCTGAAGATTTCGCCCACCTCCTCGCGCGTCTTGTGCAGGGCAGGGGCCACGATGTGATACGGCCGCTCGTGCGCCAACTGGATGATGTACTCGCCCAGGTCGGTTTCGACGACCTCGAAGTGATGCGCCTCCAGCCGCTCGCGCAGGCCGATTTCCTCGGTGGTCATGGATTTGGACTTGACCAGCAGTCGAGCCTGCGAGCGCCGCGCCAGCTCGAGCAGGAAGTCGGCCACCTCGGCGCCGTCCTTGGCCCAGATCACCTGGCCGCCCCGCGCGCGGACACGGGCTTCGAACTGCTCCAGATAGGCGTCCAGGTTCTCCAGCGTGTGTTCCTTGATGCGACGCGCCTGCTCGCGCAGCTCCTGGTAATCGGGGAGGACTTCGGGCGCGACGACCTGCCGGCGATGTTCCATCAGCCGTCCCGTCGCAGCATAAATGGCCGCCTGCAAGCGGGCGTCGGCCAGGGTCTGTCGGATCTGTTCACGGGGCAGCGCGGTCATGGCGGGTTCACTGTCGGACGAGGACCTCGGCCAGATGCAGAGTCCGCACGGGGGAGCCGGCGCGGTTCAGCGCCCCCTGGATTTGCATGAGACAACTGGCGTCCACCGAGACCACGTACTGCGCGCCGGTCTGATGAATGGCGTCCACTTTGGCGCGCACCATGCCGGCGGAAACGTCGGGAAACTTGACGGAGAAGGTGCCTCCAAAACCACAACATTCCTGGCTGGCAGGCATCTCGCGGAGTTCGAGATCGCGGACTTTGGCGAGCAGGCGGCGCGGGCCCTCACGGATGCCGAGCTCGCGCAGGGCGTGGCAAGAGTCGTGGTAGGTCACCACGGCGGGCAGACGCGCGCCCACGTCCTCCACACCCGCTACCTCGAGCAGGAATTGGGAAAACTCCCAGACCCGGGGCACAAGCCGCCGCGCCTGTTCGAGCGCCTCCGGGTCCTTGCGGAACAGTTCCTCGTAGTGGCGGGTAATCATCGAGGTGCAGGATCCCGAAGGCACGACCACGTACTCGGCATCGCGAAACACCGACAGAAAGTGACGGGCCACCCGGCGGGCCTCTTCACGATAGCCGCTGTTGAAGGCCGGCTGGCCACAACAGGTTTGCGCCTCGGGGAATTCCACGCGGTAGCCCAGGCGTTCCAGAACCTCGGCCATGGCCAGGCCTGCGCGGGGGAAAAACTGGTCCACGATGCAGGTCACGAACAGAGACACGCGCGCAGGCATGAAGCTGAAATTGTACCGTAACGCCGCCGGGCAGGACGATCCCGTTCGCCATGGTCGAGAGCCGTAAAGCCGGCGCGCGCGCCTGCCGATAGCAGGCAAGTAGGGTCGCCATGCGGTTCGAGACGCGGCATTTCGGCATCGTCGAGTACGAGCGTGATTCGGTGTTCGAGTTCCCGGCCGGCCTGCCCGGCTTCGAGGACCAACGCGAGTTCGTCGCCCTCCAGCAATCGCACATCCGGCCCATCGTGTTCCTGCAAAGCTTGAGGCGGCCCGATCTCTGCTTCATTACGCTGCCGGTGCAGGCCATCGAGCCGGGCTATCGGCTCAGCTTGTCGGCGGAGGACCTGCGCTTGCTGGAATTGCCCGAGGACCGGCAGCCCGAGATCGGCAAGCAGGTGTTATGCCTGGCCATCGTAGCGGTCGCTGAGGGGCAGCCCCCGACCGCCAACCTGCTGGCGCCGGTGGTGGTCAACCTGGCCAACCGCCGGGCGGTGCAGGCGATTATGAGCGACTCCGGCTACTCGCACAGGCATCCCTTGCCGGTTCCCCCCCGCGAGGAAAACGTATGCTCATCGTGCGCCGAAGGGTCGGCCAGGCCATTGTGATCGGCGACCAGGTCGAGGTTCACGTGCTCGAGATCCAGCCCGGGCGCGTCAAGCTGGGCGTGGTGGCGCCCAAGGAGATCCCGGTCATCCGGGCGGAAGTCAAGCTCACGCGCCAGCAGAACCTGGAGGCGGCGGGCGGAGCGACGCCGGAGAAAGCAGCGGAACTGGCTGAGCGGCTGCGGTCGCGCGCAGCCGGCGCCGAGTCCGGTTCCGGTCCCCAGCAGGAATCGCCGGAGCGACCCCGCAACGACGAGGTTAGCCGAAGCGCATGAGGCCCCAGCCATGTTGAGCACCGTTGAGCTGCTGGAACTGGCGCTCGAGCATCAGCACCAGAGGCGCTGGCAGGAAGCTGAGCGGATCTATCGCGAGGTGCTGGCAAAGCAACCCGATCAGCCGGACGCGCTTCATCTGTTAGGGGTCCTAAAGGCTCAGACCGGAGAACCCACCGTGGCGGCGGCGCTGATCGCGCGCGCCATCGCCGGGAATCCCGCGGCGCCCGCCTACCACAACAACCTGGGCAATGTCCTGCAAGAGCTCGGGCGCTTCCGCGAAAGCCTGCTGTGCTACGAAGAGGCGCTGCGGCTGGCGCCTGATTACGTCGAGGCGCTCGTGAACCTGGGCAACGCGCTGAACCGGCTGGATCGTTTTCCTGAGGCTCTGGCCTGCTATCTCGAGGCGCAGCGGCTGCGGCCCGACGATCCTGCCGTCTACGTGAACTTGGGGCGCGCGCTGGTCGAGGAGGGATTGCCGGCCGACTCGCTGGCCTGCGCTGAAGAGGCGTTGCGGCTGGATCCCGGCAACGCCGAAGCTCACGCGACACGCGCCCTGATCTGGTTGCTGGAGGGGGACCTGGGTCGGGGCTTCCCGGAGTATGAGTGGCGCTGGAAACTTCCCGCTGTGAGGCCGCGACCCTTCGCGCAGCCCGTTTGGGATGGCACACCGCTCCAGGGTCGGAGAATCCTGCTTCACGCCGAGCAGGGCTTGGGGGACACGATTCAGTTTCTGCGCCTCGTGCCGGAAGTGGCGCGCGCGGGCGGACGGGTGGTGGTGGAGTGCCAGCGGGCCTTGGTGGAGCTGGCGGGGACGGTCGCCGGGGTCGAAGAGGTGGTGGCCGCCGGTGATCCGCTGCCGGCTTTCGAGGTTCACGCTCCGCTGCTCAGCCTGCCGGCCATTCTGGGCGTGACGCTTGCAACGCTGCCGGGCCGGACGCCGTATTTGCGAGCGCCCGCGCCCCCGGCTGAGTGGCCCCGGCTCGCGCCTGAAGGCACGCTGCTCGTCGGCCTGGCGTGGGCCGGCAACCCTTCTCACCGGAACGATCACCGGCGTTCGCTCGATCTTTCGGAGCTGGCGCCGTTGGGCGAGGTCCGCGACGTCACCTTCATCAGCTTGCAGGACGGGCCGCGGGCCGAGCAGGCTCTCGAGCCGCCGGCGGGCTGGTCGCTTTCGCTCCTGCCGAGGCCATGGAACGAACTGCCGTGGCTGGCGGCCGCCATCGAGCGCCTCGACCTGGTCATTACTGTGGATACCATGCATGCGCACCTTGCCGGCGCTCTGGGGCGGCCGGTGTGGGTCCTGTTGCCGTTCGCGCCGGACTGGCGATGGATGCGCGCGCGGGAAGACAGCCCCTGGTATCCGACGATGCGGTTATTCCGTCAGCCGGCGCGCGGGGCCTGGAGGCCGGTGATCGAGCGCGTGCGCAGCGAGCTGGAAACCTGGGTCGAACACAAGCGAGAACTGCCGTGACCGCGACCATGGAACTGCTGAAACTCGGGTTGGAACACCAACGGGCGGGACGCCTCCGGCAAGCGGCGGCCGTCTACGAAGAGGTCCTGAAGAGCGATCCGGACAACGCCGACGCCTTGCACCTGATGGGCATGCTGTTTTACCAGAGCGGGCGGCCGGGGGAGGCAGTGGGTTGGATTCAGCGCGCTCTGGGCGCCAGCCCGCACGTGCCGATGTTCCACAACAACCTGGGCACGGTGTTGCTGGCGCTGGGACGCCTCGAAGAGGCGTGCGCCGCTTACCGGTGCGCCGTCGCGCTGGACCGCCGCTATGCCGAGGCGCACAGCAACCTGGCCAGCGTGCTCGCAAGCCTGGGGCAACTGGCGGCGGCGATCGAACATCACGAGACGGCTTTGCGCCTGGATCCCCGGCGCGCCGAGGCCTACAACAACTACGGCAACACGCTGTGGGCCTGTGGTCGTCTGGAGGAGGCCCGGGCGGCTCTGGTGCGCGCACTGGAGCTGGCGCCGGGCTACGCCGAGGCCTGGCTGAATCTGTCCAGCGTGCTCAAGGAGATGGACCGGTTGGAGGAGGCCGAGGGCGCATGTCGCAAGGCGCTGGCGTGCAACCCGCAATTGGCGGAAGCCGAAGCCAACCTGAGCGCCATTCTGCTGGCGCGCAGCCGGGCGCGGGAAGCCGAACTGGCTGCGCGGCGGGCGGTGCGTCTGAAGCCCGGTCTGGCCGAGGCCCATGCCAATCTTGCCGCGGCTCTCATCGAGCAGCAACGGCACGCCGAAGCCAGCGTGCCGTGCCTGGAGGCCCTGCGACTGAACCCTGCGCTGGCGGAGGCGCACGCCAACCTGGGCGATGTTCTGGCCTGGCGGGCGCGCGATGAGGAAGCGCTTCAGTGCTACGAGCGGGCTCTGGCGCTGAAGCCCGGCGCCGCCGAATTCTGGAACAAGCGCGGGTTCGCGCTGGAGCAGTTGGGACGCTGGGACGAGGCGCTCGAGTGTTTTGAAGAGGCGGTGCGACGCAAGCCCGACTTTGCCGAGGCGCGCACGAACCGGGCGATGGCGTGGCTGCGGCGAGGCGATTTCGAGCAGGGTTTTGCCGAGTACGAGTGGCGTCTCCGGCGCAAGGATTTTCGCATGCCGCCGCGCCCGGGCTCGCCGTGGCGAGGCGAGCCGCTCCACGGGCGGACGCTTCTGGCGTACTCGGAACAGGGACTGGGCGACACGATCCAGTTCGTGCGCTATCTGCCGCTTCTGGAGGAAGCGGGCGCGCGCGTTCGGCTGGATTGCCAGTCCAGGTTGCGGCCGCTGATGCCCGCACGTTGGGTGGCGGAGGCGGATGAGCAATACGATGTGCATGCTCCGCTGCTGAGCCTGCCGCATCTGGTGGGCACGACGCTGGAGACGGTCCCGGGGCGGGTTCCCTATCTGGAAGTCGCTGCCGAGGACCGGGCGAGATGGGAGCGTCGCCTCTCCGTGGAGCAAGGCTTCAAAGTAGGACTGGTCTGGGCGGGCAATCCCCATCACCGGCAGGATCGTCGGCGCTCGATCGCGCCCGAGTTGCTGGCGCCGCTGGGGCGGATTCCGGGGGTCGCGTTTTTCAGCCTGCAACGGGGCTGGCGGGCGCGGATCGAGGGCATGGAGCTGCGCGAGTTGGAGGAGGAAACCGGGACCATCGTGGACACGGCGGCGGCCCTCATGAATCTCGATCTGGTGATCTCGGTGGACACGATGGTGGCGCATCTGGCCGGAGCACTGGGTCGCAAGGTCTGGCTGCTTTTGGGTTTTTCGCCGGACTGGCGCTGGATGCTCGAGCGGGAGGATACGCCGTGGTATCCGACCATGCGGCTGTTCCGGCAGCGTCGCCCGGGTGATTGGGCTGAAGTGGTGGAGCGCGTGACCGAGGCGTTGCACGCGGAGATCGGCGGATCAGGCGGGTGAAAGAGTTCAAGGCCAGGATCCAGCCGGCCGATAAGGCGAGTGAGGCTGTGCCCCGGGTATCCGAACCCAAGGAGAACCCGGGCCCGGCAGGACGCCGGGAAGCGCAGCGGAACAGGATGTGAGGAAATGTTTTCGGTCGTTACCAACGTCAACTCGCTCATCGCCCAGGAAAACCTCCGGGTGAACAATGAATTCCAAAGCCGGACGATCCAGCGGCTGACGTCCGGCTATCGCATCAACGCCTCCGGCGATGACGCTGCGGGTCTGGCCGTGGCCAACAAGTACCGCAGCGATATCGCAGAGCTGGTGCAGGGCGTGCGCAACGCCAACGACGGCATCAGCGCGCTGCAAATCATCGACGGCGGGCTCAACAACATCGCCAAGATTCTCGACCGGCTCAAGACGCTGGCGACGCAGTCGGCCTCGAACACGTTTTCCGGCAGCCGCGTCACGCTGAACACCGAGTATCAGGCGCTGCTGGCGGAAATCAACCGGCAGGCGGCCAACATCGGGCTGGTCGAGGGCGGCACCTACAATACGACCTTGCAGGTATACATCGGCGGCGGCTCCAATCAAGCCAACGCCAAGGTGACGGTGGACCTGAGCGGGAGCCTGAACCGCGTGGACGCCACCAGTCTGGGCATCGGCGCCACCAGCGTGGCCGCCGGCGGGACGACCGTCGGGAACGTGGACCTCAACGGGACCACACTGTTCCTGGCGGGCGGCTCGCAGACCTTCAGCTTCAACATCTACGACGCCACGCTGGGGCAGACGGGCACGGTGACGGTCACGGTGACGGGCGGCACCGGCGGCATCACGGGTTCGGCCGCGCTGACGCAGTTGAACAATGCGCTGGCCAGCTACGGGATCTCGGCCACCACGGACGCCAATGGCTATTTGGCCTTCGGCGGCACGCGGGCCTTCGTGGTGACGGCGGGGACCGCATCGGCAGGGACCGGGCTGGCGGCGAACGGGACGGCCCGCGTCAATGAAGGCGTCTATCGGCTGCCGTCCACCGCTTTCACGGGCATCGGCGGAAACAACTCGGAAGTGCTCGTCTTTCAGAACGCCAGCGGTTCGGTGGCGGTGACGCTGAACGCCTCCAACGCGGGTTCGGCAGCGGCCGCGGTGGCAGCGATCAACGCACAGACCGCCAGGCTGGGTATCTACGCGCTGCCGGGCACGGCTGCGGGTCAGATCACGATCCAGAGCGCCAGCGACTTCAGCATCGTGGTCACCTCGAACACCGGCGATGACGGCTTCGTGACCAGCACCGGGCCGCTGACCGTCCAGGATCCCTCGGCGAGCGCCACCACGACGGCGAATGCGCTGGCGGCGCTGTCGGCGATTTCGACCGCCATTGCCAACCTGGGTCTGGTCCAGGGGCGCGTGGGTACCGGTCAGAACAAGCTCCAGTACGCCATCCAGCTCGCGCAGTCGCAGATCGCCAGCTACTCGGCCGCCGAGTCTCGTCTGCGCGATGCCGACATGGCGGCGGAGGCGGCCAATCTGACCAAGGCGCAAGTGATGCAGCAAGCCTCGCTGGCGGCGATGGCGCAGGCCAACGCCGCGCCGCAAGCGGTGCTGGCGCTGTTGCGCGGCTAGTGAGAAGTTGGCTTCCGGGCCGGGCCCCTGAGCTGGCGCGATGGGGCCCGGCTCTTGCCTTGAGCATGTAACGAATCATGGCCGAGAGCACGCTGTTTACGGGCGCGAGCCGGTACGCGGCCGACTTTCACGGGCTGATCGAGCGTGCCGTGGGCATCGCCTCGCTGCCGCTCAAGCAGCTTCAAAGCATACGCCGCTCGTTGCAGGAGCAATCGGCCGCCCTCGAGCAACTGCAACGCAGCTTGGAAAGCGTGCGCGGCGCGCTGGACGCTCTGAAAAACGTGACCGGCACGGCCGGCTACGCTACAGCCGTTTCCAACGGGGCCGTGCTGAGCGCCTCGGTGGGCGCGGGCGCGATGACCGGTGTGTGGAGCGTCGAGGTCATCAGCCTGGGCGCCTGGACGAGCACGCTGAGCAAGAACGGTCTGCCGCGCGTCTCCGATCCGGCTACGCAAAGCATCACCAGCGCCACGAGCCTCAGTCTCCGGGTCAATGGAGAGTCCAAAGGGATTGCGCTTGCCGCCCCCACCCTGACGGCCCTCGTGGAAGCGATCAACGAGGCCGGCCTGGAAGTCGAGGCCTCCATCGTCAATGTCGGCACAACCAGTGCGCCGGATTACCGGCTGGCGGTCCGCAGCACGAAGCTAGCGGCTGTCACCATCGAGCTGGAAGATCACTCGGGCGCTTTGCTGGACACGTTGGCGTTGGGATCGCCTGCGACGTACAAAGTCAACGGCATGTCGCAGGCGATCGAAAGCGATTCGCGCACGGTGACGCTGGCGCCGGGCCTGACGATCACGCTATTGGGAATCAGCGAACCCGGCGTGGCGACGACCGTGACCGTGTCGCGCTCGACAACGGCGTTGAGCAACGCTCTGTCGGCGTTGGTGACGGCCTACAACAGCGCCATGGAGGCGCTGGATGCGCACCGGGGGCGGGCAGGAGGCGCGCTGGCGGGCCAGAGCATCGTGCGAACCTTGACCGACGCTTTGCGCGAGCTGACCCGCTACGACAGCGGCGCCGGAGCCTTGCGCACCCTCACCGACCTCGGCCTGGCCTTCGACGACAAAGGCAAGCTCTCGCTGGATGCCACGGCCTTGCAGAACGCAGCCGCACGAGGCTGGCAGCAGTTGACCGAGTTTCTGGGTTCCGGCTCAGGAGAAGGGTTCCTGGGGTGGACCTCGCAAGTGCTGGACGCGGTCCTCAACTCGGATGCGGGCAGTCTCAGCCTGGCGGCCAAGAGCGTGCGCGATGAACTCAGCGCGCAAGATCGCCGTATCGAAGAGGAGCAACAGCGTGTGGATCGAACGCGCGAGCAGCTGGTGGCACGGATCAATGCCGCCGACGCCATGATCGCCGCGCTCGAGCAACAGGCGATCTACATCACGAACCTGTTCGAATCCATGCGCATCGCCCAGCGGATGTACTCGTCATGAGAGAGCAGATCCGAGAGGCGCAAGGGCGCTTGCGGGAGGCGGCGGCTTCAGCCGACTACGCGCGTGCGAGGCGGGCGCTCGAAGATCTCCGCGTGGCCTTCGAGGAGGCGGTCGGGAGTCCAGAGGCGGACGAGGACGCGCTGGCTGAAGCTCTGCGAGAGATCGAGCAGGCACGGCGTCTGATCCTGGCCGCCCGGACGCATGACGCAGCGCGACTGGCGCGAATGAAAAAACCGCCCGCCGAATACGGGAACGTCGGGGCAGCGTCACCTAGCATTCGCCTGGAAGCCTGAGCGGGCCCGTTAGGGCCGCCTCAGGCCAGCCCGGTCGCCTGACGGGAAAGGAAGCCGCACGGCGTCCGGCGCCGGGAGGATTTCAAACCGTCAAAGCGGGCATCACCGCGGAGAAGAAGCGCAGCTCGCACTCCATGGCATAACGGTAGGCGTCGCGGATCTCCGGGCTGTCGGTGGCGTACGCATCCAGCAAAGATTCGATGCGCGCGGCGAGCTGATCGAATTCGGCAGCGCCGTAGGTTTCAATCCAGCGACGGTAAGGGTTCTCAGGGGTGGCCTGGCGGGCGAGATTCTGTCCGAGCCAGGCGTAGAGACGCATGCACGGCGTCATCGCGGCCAGGATTTCACCCAGCGTCCGACCCCAGGCCGTGGCGAGCAGGAAATCGGTGTAAGCCAGACAGGCTGCGTTGGGTCGCGCGGCGGCAAGTTTGACACCGAGGGTGCGCGCGTATTCGCGATGCATGGCCATTTCCTGGAGAACGCCGCCGATCAGCTCGTGGAAAGCCTGAGCGGCCCCGGGCTCGTCACATCGCGCCAGAGCCAGCGCGTAGGATTTCATGAAGGCTCGCAGGTAGAAAGCGTCCTGCGCGACGTAATCGCGGAAGACGGCAGGATCCAGCGTGCCCTGGGCCAGACCCCGCACGAAAGGATGGGTCAGGCAGTCCTCGGCCAGATCCCGGCAGGAATCCCACAAGGCTTGATGGAGCATCGCGCTATCCCTCCCAGGCCATGCGCCAGAAATCGCGTTCGTACACAAGGACCTGGTTGAAGCCGTCCTGGGCGTCAGGGTGAGGGTAGCGGCGGGCCAGGACGGCAAGATCGCTCACGTAGTGGACGAACGCCTGGTTGGACCAGCGCTCGATGAATTCGGCGTAGGGGCCTGAGGGCGTCAGGCGGCTCCAGGCGGCCAGGTAGGAGGCTTCCACGCCGAAGAGGATGGCGGCCAGAACGGGCCACGGTTGTGTGTACGCGCTGCGCATGAGGAAATCCACGTAGGCCCGGCAGACCGGGTGGGGCCGTTCGGCGAGCGAGATCCCGCGACGCTCGGCGTGATTTTCGAACCACTCGAGTTCGCGGTCGAGGGCGACCAGCCCGCCGATGAGGACGCGGTGCGCGTCGCGCGGCGCTTTCGCCAGAGCGATGGCCTGGTAGCCGGTGAGGCCGCGGGCGAACAGGTAGTCCTGGGCCAGCCAGCGACCAAACGCGTCCTCGGGCAGGGTTCCCGTGGCGGCGGCGTCCAGGAAAGGTGAGCAGGTGGCCTCCGCCCACAGATCGCCGGCCCGCATGATCAGTTCGGAATCCGACCAGGAAGGTTGCTCCATATAGCACACTCTCGTCCGCGATGACGGCTTCGGCGTCGGAACGCGGTTGCTGGGATAGATTTTCGCACGGCGGCGGACCGCGCGACGGGGCGCGGTGACAGCCGGAGAACAAAAAGCGGAGGGCGCCCAATCCACTGAGCGCAAGAAACTTTGCTTTCGGCGCGCCAGGCCGGGTCCCGGGGGTTATCCGCCGGGCAGCCGTAGACTGATGCCGGTAGTTCCCACTTGTTCGGGCCCGGCGCCGGCCGCATCCTGCTTCCGCCGCCACGCAAAGCTGCCTTGGGGATGGCGGAACCGGAGACGGCGGCTTCCGGGCCGTTCTTCATCCGGAGGTTGACCGAATCCTATGCGGGCCATGTGCGCTTTGCTGGCGGCCACGACACTGTGGGCGGCGCCGCCGCTGACGACGATTCAGGACGTGCTGTACCGGGCCGACGGGACGCCGTTCCAGGGTCTGCTGATCATCGAGTGGCGCAGCTTCGAAGCTTCCGACCGATCCAACATCGCCATGCAGCAGTTGACCGTGCCCGTCGTCAACGGCGTTCTCAGGGTGCGGTTGGTGCCGACGACGACGGCCACGCCGCCCACGACCTATCGCGTCCGCTACAACAGCGGAGGCAAAGTGCAGTTCGAGGAGACCTGGGCCGTGCCGCCCAGCGCCGCGCCGCTCCGCGTGCGGGACGTGCGGGTGGCAGGGCCGTTGCCTCCTGCACCCGAAACAGGGACGCTCCAGATCGGCGACGTGGCCGGCTTGAGGGAAGCGCTGGACGAACGTCCGGTCAAGGGGGCGGGCTATGCCGCCTCGCGCGCGGTCTACATCAACGCCAGCGGCGCGCTCGAGGCGGTCTCGGGCAACCTCCAAGACTGCGTGCGGGTGGACGGCAGTTCGGGGCCGTGCGGCGTGGGCGGCGGCGCTTCGGCGGAATTCGTGGATGCGGAGACGCCCGCCGGCCTGCTCAACGGGACCAACGCGGTGTTCACGCTGGCGGACAGCCCTTCGCCTCCCTCTTCGCTCGAGCTTTACCGCAACGGCCTCCTGCTCAAGCAGGGCCTGGACTACACGCTGCAAGGCAACGTGATCACCTTCGCCAGTGAGGCCATCCCGCAACCCGGCGATGTGTTGACGGCCTCATACCGGCTGCCCGCGCAGGGATCGGGCGCGCACGCTTTGCTGAGCGCGGCGCATACGGATACGACGCCTGCCGCTCCGGTTCGCGGCGACCTGATCGTGGCTCTGGGGACGTCGCCGACAACGTGGTCGCGGCTTCCATTGGGTCCCGCCAATCGCTGCCTCACGTCGAATGGACAGGACGCGGTCTGGAATACCTGCCTGTTCACGAACTTTCCCGCCGGCTCGGTGCCGTTCGTAGACGAACAGGGCAATCTGGCGCAAAACCATGCGCGTTTGTTCTGGGACAACACGAACCGGCGGCTTTCTGTGGGGAACAACGCGAGCCTGGCGACATTGATGGTCTGGGATGCGGCTTCAGGCGCGGCAACGACGCTGGCGGTGCGTGCCGGGGAGAACCAGGGCGGCGCACCGGTCACAAGCTGGCAGAACGCATACGGGGTAGAGATTGCGCGCGTGGACGGGGCGGGACAATTCACGGCCGGCGCGTTCCGGGCTGCGACCACCAGCTCACAGGCCGCGTGGCGCGATGCGGGCAGCCCGAGCGATCCCGCCAGCCCGTCGAATGGCGACTTCTGGTACAACACCGCCGCGCAAGCGCGCAAGACGGTGGAGGGCGGCCAGGTCCACACGCTGCCCCAAGTTCTCTGCTCCAGCGTGGGCGGCGCAACGAACTCAGCCACCTTGACGCGCCTGGGCAGTTGCACGATTCCGGGCGATTACCTGAAGCCCGGCGACCGGGTGGAAGTCCGCTTCGATTACGCACACCAGGGAGCAAGCGCGGGCTTTCAGATTGCGGTTCGCTGGGGCGCCACGACGCTGGTTGCACGCTCAGTTGACGCAAGCGCGACTCTCATCACCGGGCGGGCTGACGCCGCAGTCCGCAATTCCGGCGTGCAGTGGAGCGCGCAGGATTGGGGCACCGGCGTGAGCCTTTCCGTCGCGGCAGGCACCGCCACCGATCCGCTGAACGCGCCGCTCACGGTGGATTTCCTCGGGGCGCTCACGGTGGCCGGCTCCGATACGGTGAGCCTGGAAAACTTCACCGTGTTGCGTTACCCGGCCCAAGCCAACCCGTAAGACTTCAGCAGCCTTCGACCCGCACGGCTTTCTTGAGCCAATCGGGATCGAACTCGACGCCAAGCCCAGGCCCTTCCGGAACCTTGATGACACCGTTGCGGATCTCGAAGTTCGGCGAGTACCAGGATGCCGGCTTGCGAGCTCCGCGGAAGGGAAATTCCATGTAAGGACCGATGTTGGGGATGGCCGAAGCGAACTGGAGAATGTTGCACGCGGCGGCGTCGGTCTGGGTGTTGTGAGGGACGATCCACATCTTTGCCTGCCGCGCCATGCGCGCCACTCGCGCGGCCCGGATGAAGCCGCCGTTGTAGTTCAGGTCGGGTTGCACGATATCCACCACGCGATTCTCGATCATCCACTGGAAGCGCCACAGGCTGGCATCCTGCTCGCCACCGGCCACGGGCATGGAGAGGGCGTCGGCGACGCGCTTGGTCTCGCCTAGCTCTTCCCAGGGACAAGGCTCTTCGAAGAAGGCCACTTCGAGATCCTCGAGCATCCGGCCGACCTGGATGGCGACTTTCGAGTCATACGACCCGTTGGCGTCGGCGTAGATCGTGATGTTGTCACCGAGGCGCTTGCGGGCCAGCGTCATCATCCGCCGCGTGCGGCCCGGATAAACGTCGGCGTTGCGGCTCATGCGGCCGCCGATTTTGAACTTCACGGCGCGCGCTCCGGTGAGGGCCACGGCGTTGACGTAAATTTCGACCTCTTCTTCGGCGGTCGTGTTGCGTTCCGAGCCCGACAGATAGACGGGGATTTCGCGGCGCAGGACGCCGCCCATGAGCTCGCCGACCGACTTTTTGGCGACCTTGCCGAGCAGGTCCCAGAGGCTCTGCTCCACGTACGCCACCGGGCACCAGAACGCCTGGCCCGCCATCTTGTAATTGGCCACGTAGACCTCGTCCACCAGCGTTTCCAGATCGCGTGCGTCCTTGCCGAGGAAGTGGGGGATGACCCGCCGCAGAAGGATCGGAATGAAGTCTTCGACCTGCTTGGTGCGCGCCAGCCCGACCGCACCGTCGGCGGAACGCGACCGGACCAGGTAGACGTTGCCGTTGCGGAGCAACTCGATGGATGCGATCTTGACCGGGGTGCGACAGACGCTGTGAAGGTCGAAAAGCGGCTTTTCGTAATCCGGAATCGTGCGCGGCGGCTCCTGCTCACCGGTTCGGGCGCCGAGCGCCCACGGGGAAGCCAA
>Ga0209017_10000085_pt1 | contig 87842 bp, 58 predicted proteins | sample YNPBryunderm2012_FD_185812 | JGI IMG/M metagenome (GOLD analysis project Ga0209017, IMG submission 185812) | Anoxygenic and chlorotrophic microbial mat microbial communities from Yellowstone National Park, USA - YNP Bryant MS undermat 2012... ... | reverse complement strand
GCAAACCGCGAACCTCCAGGGGCACCCGGCCGCGGAAGTTACCCAGACGTTCAATGTCCACGATGAAGCGGGTTTCCTGGCCAGGTCGGATCGTCAGACTCTGCATCCGCGGTCGGCAGATCAGGTCGGTATGAGGGCGCAGAGAATCTGGTCCCAACGGATCGCTCGAGGCTTCGCGTGTGACCACGCGGCCGTCGATCTGGGCTTGTGCCCGGAGTTTGAAGCGGAACTGAGGCGGTAGTTGGGCGTCCGGTGCCGCCGCTATGGTCACCGCCGTGGTAAATTGACCCGCTTCGATGAAAGTGGGAGGTGAGGAGAACCCCGGTGGCAGATCCACAAATTGCAGTTGCACGCGGCCATCGTAACCATCCCGGCGGGTGACCTCGACGGTGATGCTTGCCGCTCCCCCTTTCCAGATTACCGGCCGCTTCGGGACAAATTGAATCGCAAAATCCGGTTGGGGCCGACGGATACGCAGTCGATAGGCATAATTCGGACCGCCTGCACCGCGGGCATCGCTCAGACACACGGTATAAACTCCCGTCGCCGGTGCTGTGAATCGCAGATAGGAATCTTTGCCGTATTCCGGTCCCCCGTCGTCGTTGCGGTAATGAAGGGTGAACAAGGGCAGACCATTCGGTGGAAAAGTGCGTCCCGGCGGATGTATCTCCACCTTGTACAGCGGTGTACCCTGATAATGGACCGCAGGTGTTGTTTCCAAGTAGGCTAGACGCCGACCCTGGAACTGATAGAACTGGCAGTCGTCATCGGGATTGCGCGGCAAGGCCAACACACGCATCAGTTCCCCATGGGCGTAGAGGTAATCATCGATAGCCAGGTCGTTCCAGCTCTCCAGGCGGATGCCCGGAGAAGTGGCCTCGTGATCGCGGTGGGTGGTGTAGAAGACCGAAGTCGGGCGGAGAACGGCACGTGGGACGGGCTGGTCCGCGGCATCACGGATTTCAATGACTGGGTCCAGAGGAGAACCGGCGCGTCGGGCCAGGACCTCAATGATCCAGGTTTCTCCCTGACGTACCAGAAAGCGAATCTTCTGGACGGATTGCGGCTGCCGCAGAATACCATCCGCCGCCATCCCCTGCTCTCCCAGAGTCAAATCCACTCCCCGATCGGGGTCCACATGCTGCCCCTCGAGTTGATCCACGATCACCGTGGCTTTTCCTCGAGGCTTTTCCAGAATCTTCGGTAGCGGAACCTCCCAGGTACTGCCCACGGGTGCATCCGCAGGGACCGTGACGGGGATCTGCCAGCCCTGTGGTTGTCCGAGATGGACTCCTTTGACCTGTACGGTCGTGGTTTTACCTCGGGGCACACTCAGAGGAAAGACTCCCGTGATCACGGGAATCGGGCCGATGTGGAGCCGATAGGCAAACTCCTTCCCTCCCCGATACTGCCGGTCGCGAATGGATAGAACATAGGCGCCCGCCCGTGGCACGACATAACCCAGGTGTCTCTCTCCTTCTGCGACCACGCGACCGTCGGTATCTTGGAGGGTCAGAATTGTGTCCAACTTGGAGCCGATCCCTTCGGTTACCACCTCTACGCCGATCTCCTGGCCCGCTTGAGCCTCGAAACGGTAGAAGTCTTCATCACCAGGCCGATCTATGCTCCCAACCACGGTCACAGGTACGCGCACTGTTTCCGCCGTGCGGTTGGAATCCCCCGTACCGCGTTCCGCGACCGAGGGAAAATGATCTATGATCAGCGGTACGGTGATCGGTGCCCCTGTGACTCCTGTGAATCGTAGTGTCGCCGTGCCTATGGGAGCCTCAGGAGAAACGAAAACCTCGATGTGGAGAGTCTCGCAGGGGGCAACAGCAGGCTTCCAATGCAGTTGAATCGCCGGATGACTGACGGTGATTTCACGCAGATGCTCCAGGTGCTGACCCTGAACGGTCAGTTGCACTTTCTGACCCCGGTGGACCGCCGTGGGTGTGACACTGCGGACCTGTGGGGGCTGAGGGGGTGGAGGCCATAAGGAGACAACGGGCCGGCCTGCGTCATCCACGACCATCGCGCGACCATCATACCGGCCCAAGAGGAGGTGGGGGTGTTGAGGATGGACGGCCAGGTCCAGAATCGTATCGCTCTGGGCGGCCAAGACGCGATGCTCGGTCAGACGCGGGACACTCCAGATTTTGATGACTCCCTCTTCCCCTAAACTGTAGAGCATCTGACCATCGGGTCGGAACGCCAAACGCCAGACTGGCTTCTCGTGGGCGTACGCGGAGGCGACCAACTTCCCACCCTTGTCATCGGCTGCCCATAAACGCACAGTTTTGTCCACACCACCGGCCGCCAGATGACGACCCTCGGGATGCCAGGCCACGCAATAAACCCAGTCCGTCATCTCTCCCAGGGTGTAGAGCCGCTGGCCGTCCTCTACCCGCCAGACTTTCACAGATCGGTCAGCTCCTGCCGACGCCAACAGCCGCCCTTGGGGATGAAAGGACAGACCATAGACGGCATCACTGTGGTCCTTCAGGACGCGAAGCGGTTGGATCCGTTTCGCTGGGAGGTTCCGCGGATTGGGATCCGGAATCTTCCAGAGCAGAATATCCCGATCGTAACCTGCGGAGGCCAGCAACGTCCCGTCAGGATGAAAGGCCAGGGCGTAGATGGAATCCCGGTGTCCTTCCAAAACAACTAAAGGCTGAGCTTGGGCAAGCCTTCCGTCGGGAGTCACGGCAAAAAGGCTGATCATACCCAGCCGTCCCGTCTCCCCATGAGCCACGGCCAGCCAACGCCCACGAGAATCGAACTGCAAGAAAGTGATGCGCCCGGACACTTCCGCAACAGGTCCCGTCATCAGACCTTGGCTATCTATCAATCGCAGATGGTGATGAATGGCCAGCGCGGCTGTCTTACCACCGGGGTGCCAGGCCACCGCAGTCACGGGGGGTGCTTTTACCGTTGCGGAAGCCGACGCGGAAGGAGAAGCCGCGGGGGTACCGGTCTGAACCAGCAGTAGGGATAGGCCAGACTCTTTCCCCACCCCGGGAAGACACCACAGCGGATGCAGAAGCGTGATCCACAGGAATGCCGAAACCTTCGCTGTCATCATGTTGACCCTTCCATCGGTTCTGTCTGTATCGCAGCAGTCTGTCTGTATCACAACACTCGAACAGCGGTGCGTTGTCAGGTGTGGAGCCCACGGGTGGGGAGGATCAGTGATTGAACAAAAACTCGCGGCTGGTCAGGAGCGCCCAGACCAGGTCTTCCAGGGCTTCGCGACGAGCCTGGGGGCCTTGTTGGGCTGCCTCGGCCAGTAGAGCCAGACATTTCTGGCGTTCCTCGTCCTGGGGAGGACGAGAGAAAGCGTGCCAATACAGGTGTTCCAAGATTTCGCGATCCGTCATTCCTTTCTCGATCCATCGCGTCAAGTGGTTGTTCTTTTCACGGAGCTTGTCGTTGAGGGTATGTCCATTGTTCAGATGGAGGGTTTGCGTGATGCTGGCCTCCGAACTGCGTTCACAGGAGCAAACGGCCACTCGTTCTGCCCGACCAAAGGTTTCGAGAAAATAGGAGGCGACGAGAGCATCAGGGATCTGGATTGCCCGTGTGCCCGGCGGGTAACTTGTGGTGGGGGTCAGGGCATCTCCGGCGGCGGACTTGACACGATTGAAGAGGGTGGGCACACCCGTGATGTCCGAGTAGGCATCCAGGATCACCTCCGCCGGCAACCGCCGAGGGTAGTAGCGGGAGTAGAACCGGTCATCGCTGACATTCCCCGGCAGCGGTTGGGAGGAACGCTGATACGCCGCGGAATTGAGAATCAGCCGGAGGATATGCTTGACATCGTAGTTGTGCTGCACAAACTCGGACGCCAACGCCTGAAGCAAGGCTGGGTGGGTGGGGGGATTGGAGGCCCGCAGGTCATCATCGGGTTCCACCAATCCCCGCCCCATCAAGCGACGCCAAAGCCGGTTGACCATCGCGGGAGCAAAGTACGGATTTTGGGGTGCGGTGAGCCATTGGGCCAAATACTGTCGCCGTGAGATGCTCCCATCTGCAGGTAAGGGCGGACCATCGAGGGGACGGGGACGCAAGGCGATACCCCGTCGGGGGTGCAATGCCTCGCCTTCCGGCCGATCACTCACGATAACTTCGCCGGCCCGCTCGCCACTTTTCAAGTTGACCTGAGCGAAGAGGTTGGCAAACGCCCAATAATCATCCTGCGTCCACTTCTCCAGGGGATGGTTGTGACATTTCGCACAACCTATGGCAAAGCCGAGAAAGGTCAATGCCGTAGCCTCGGCCAGGTCGCTGACATCTTTGTGGATCACGAAATAGTTCCCGCCGCCGTTATGCAAGTTGCTGCCTGTGGCCGTCAGAAGATCCCGAACGAAGCTGTCCCATGGCTCGTTGTCGGCCACCGCCCGGCGAATGCGCCGATAGTAGGCCCACATCGCCGCTTCCGGTAATTTCCGCGTCGAAACGAGAAAGAGGTCAGACCACACATAGGTCCAGTAATCCACGTATTCGGGACGTTCTAGCAATGTATCGATCAGTCTCTGCCGCTTGTCCGGCCGCTGGGAATCCGGACCCTGCAAGAATGCCTGAGCCTCCTGGGGTGTGGGCAAACGGCCGATCGTATCCAGATAGACCCGACGTAAGAACTCCTCGTCGCTGCACGGCGGGGAGGGAGGCAACCGTAACAGCTCCAGGGTGGCCTGAATATGGTCATCGATCACGTTGTGACGGGTCGCCTGGCGGAACCGTTGCGCATCTTCGGGCGTCAAGGGAGGGTAAGGAACGATTACGGAAGCTACAGCGACCAGCGTGTCAAAACCCACAACAATCCCTGCTACACCGGGAGCCTGGGAGGTGACGGTCCCGTTCTCATCGACCGTGGCCGTGGGTTCATGACTCGAGCTGAAACGGACCCAAGGAGTTACGTCCACCACAGTACCGTCCTGATAGTGGGCACGGACCACCACACGCATGTTTTGTTTCGGCGATAGCAAAAGGTGGGAGGGAAATACTTCCAATTGCCGAAGCGTTCCTTCCTCCGGTTTTGGGCCCGGAGCCCCCGCCGTTATCCACTGAAGCAGGAGCTGGTAGTTGTCGTCCCCTTCCACCATCCGTCTTCCACCGCCATGAGGAATGGAGCGAGTCGCCTTGCGGAGCAACAGGCTCTCGTTGGGGTTGTGGAGGTCGATCCGACGACTCAGGGCCTGACGAGTGAGGACGAAATGATCACTGGCCGGATCAAAGCCACGCAGGGACAACTTCATTCCTCCCTTCCCGGCCAACGCACCGTGACACGCACCGGAATTACACCCCAACCGTGTCAGCACCGGGATCACATGACGTTGGAAGCTCCATCTGGCAGGCCGGTCCAACCCCTGGACCTTCACCCGAATCTGGGCACGCTGTTGACCCACGACGGCTGTGACCGTCGCCTCACCATTGCCCAAAGCAATCAGCGTGTTACCCCGATCCACGCGCACCACATCCCTGGGAGACAAAGACCATTGAGCCTGGGCTGTCCGATCCGCGACAGCTCGACCGTTTTCTTCCTCCACAACCACGACATGCTGATGGGGATGCTCCGCGGAGAGGAAGGCTTCAGAAGGATAAATCTTCAATTCGCCGGCCCAAGCCGTGGGCGTCAGAACAATCCAAATCCCCACCGCACAGCACCAACCCCGAAAGTGACGGCTGAGCGTCATCCTCCCTACCATAGCCAGGCTTCTCCTGTTGTGAGCAATGTTGGGGATGTAATTCAGTGATTACCCTGCGCTGATCATCCTGCTGCGCTCTCACGATCCCGTCATCCACATGGCCCAAAGGAATCCTCGGAATGCTCGAAACTGATCAGAACAGCTCGTCGATAGGCTTGACACTGTAGTCCACCAGGGGGATCGGGCGGTTTTGCGGCCCTGGCAACTCTTTGTGGGGATCCAGCCCCAGCGCTTTGTACACGGTAGCTGCGAACTCGGCGGGGGTCACGGGACGAGTCTTGGGAGCGTAAGCCAGGTTGTCCGATTCACCGATCACCTGGCCGCCACGGAGCGGTCCGCCGGCCACCAGGATGGACCAGACCCCGGGATGGTGATCGCGTCCACCAGCAGGATTGATCTTGGGTGTGCGTCCGAATTCACCGACCGCTAACACCAGGGTCGTAGCCAGGAGCCCCCGGTCGTGCAAGTCCTCCAGGAGCGCCGAGAAAGCGTTGTCGAAGTTCGGAGCCACCTCACGGGCCATCTGCTGAATGTCCGTGAACGGTCGTGAGCCGTGAATGTCCCAGGTGACTTCATCAAAGACGGTCTCAAACATATTGACTGTAACAAAGCGGACCCCCGCTTCGATCAATCGACGGGCCAAGAGGCAGGACTGGCCGAAACGAGTTCTGCCGTAGCGGTCCCGTAATTTGGCCGGCTCCCGTTCCAACGCAAAAGCTGCCCGTGCCCGAGGGCTGGTCATCAACTGATACGCCCGGTGGAAGCTTTCATCGAGTTGCTGCAAGGCAGGGGAGTTCTCCAGGGTCCGGGTCATTCCATCGACCAGTTCGCGCAATTTCTGGCGTCGTGTCACTCGGATACCACTGAGGTAATCCGGAGGCAACAGATCGGGGACGCGGAACTGCGGGTCATTCGGATCAGCATTGAGAATGAAGGGGTCATAAGCCCGTCCCAGGTATCCTGCCGTGTGCCCATGAGGTAGATTGCCTCCGGTCCGCCCGATCGGTTTAGGCACGACGACATGGGCCGGCAGTTCACCACGGTTACCCCGCAAGTATCCCAGAACACACCCCATGTGGGGATGTTCCACTCCACCAGTAAACAGACGACCGGTTTGCATCATCTGATGACCGGTGTCATGGACGGCCGTGGCTGTATGGTAGATCGACCGGATGATGGCATACTTGTCGGCATGGCGTGCCGTCTTAGGGAATATCTCACTGATCTGAATCCCCGGCACGTTGGTGGAGATCGGCCGGAATGGACCACGCACCTCCTCGGGGGCTTGCGGCTTAGGGTCGAACGTGTCGAGCTGACTGGGTCCACCTACAAGAAAGAGCAGGATGCAATTGATGTCCTTATCCCCCTCGGACCCTCGCGCACGATGATAGCCGGCCAGAGTCAATCCCAACGGAGCCAACGCCCCCGCATGCAAAAAATCCCTCCGTGTCCAGCCATCACAAAACCGCGCCCCACGTGCAGCATCGAGGCGGATCATAATTTCCTCTCTCCCGGCAGCCCTGGCAACCCTTTAGCTTTAAATCTTACAACACCTTCTATCTATCTTATCTCCTCAGGTGATTTCCATCTATACTTTACCCACAAGCATTACTTTCCCCTGGCATACTATTCCCATGACGTATCAACGGTACCGACGGGCAACAGAACTCCAGAACTCGGGAATGCCACAATATCCCAAAAGTCGAAAATCGGAGTCGAAAATCCCATGGTACCCCGGAGTTGTCAGTCCAGCGGTGCAACCGAGGCCGGCGGAAACAGCCCGCCTCTGGCCGAGGAGGCGAAAGTGGCTGTGGCACTGCTGGCCCATCCGGTTGCCCGGGAAGCCCCGGTAATGCGCCGGGGTACAATGGACGCTACTGTGCCCGGAAATGAGAAGCGGAAGAAGGTTCTCCCAAAACAAGGTCCGCAGCAATGGTCGGAAATGGGTAATCGGCCGGGACAGTGAGTGACGCAGCCACCCTGGTTGTGACGAGAAGGTATCGATCCCTGCGAGGCTGGAAGTGGCATGAGGGCAATCTGGATTTTGGCGGCGAAGGACATTCGGCTCCTGTTACGCGATGCCCGCAGTGCGGTGATCCTGCTCGTGACCCCTCTGATGTTGATCCTCGTACTGGGAGTCGCCCTGGGGGAAGGGTTCGGGGAAAAGCCGGATGACCGTCTGCGGATTACGGTGCTGAATCTGGATCGGGGATTGCCCCCGGGGGTAGATTTCCCCGAAAAGTCCTGGGGGGAGGTTGTGCTGGATGATCTCAGCGCCACGCCGGACATCCGTGTCGAGTTACTCCAGACACGAGCCGAGGCCGAACGGTTGATCGCTCGTTCCCGCCGGGCCGCCGTGCTGATCCTGGAAGGTGATTTTTCCGAGCGTTTGCATCGCTGCTCCTTTCTGGCCGAGGGCGATCCACCCCCTATCAACCCATTAGGCCGAGATGGAGTACGTCTGGAATCGTTGGGAGTGCAATTGTTGACGGATCGGACTCAACCGGTATCCGCCGCGATGGTCGAGCAGGTCATCCAAGTGGCCCTGATCCGGGTCATCGTGCCCTGGATGATCGGTCGGGCTTTCGAGCGCGTCGGGGATGAAGCGTTCATGAGCATGGTCGCCCGGCGACTGCAGCAGGTTCGCCCCATTCCTGCAGCGGTGTTGCAGGAACTCGACCCTGTGGTGCAAAAGTTGCTGGTGAATTTGACCCAGGATCCCGAGTTTCTCACGATAGTAGCGGCGGAGTTCGCCCGGAGCGATCCGGTCCGTGCCGTCGGGGATGCTGCCGTGGTCCAACGTCGCGCCGGCGAGTTTCGTCGGGCGATCCACCGGGCCTTCCAAAATCCGGAACTTCTTTCCCGTATCGGCCGTGACATCGCCTTTGGGGAAGTGCTGACACCGGCGGTGCGTCGGGAAGTCGGGCCACGGGTCCAGGAAGGGGTCGCCGATCTGTTCCCCAGTTACAATTTCCGAGCAAGAACCTGGGCGGAGTTGGTCAAAAGCGAACCGCGGCAACCAGGGGAAAACAACCGTTCTCCCTGGCGGGATACCGCCGGCACGGGCTTCCTGGGACGCGGTGCCTTACGCTATCAACTGTTGGTCCCTACTTACACTGTCCTCTTCATGTTCTTCCTAGTGCTCAGCGGTGGCTGGTTGTTCGTGGCTGAGCGGAAACACAATACCCTGCTCCGTCTGCGTGCCGCACCCCTGAGCGAGGGCCAGATTCTGCTCGGCAAGTTGTTGCCCTGTCTGGCCTTGTCCCTGTTCCAAGGATGGTTTCTGTTTGTTTGTGGAAAATGGCTCTTCGGCATGAACTGGGGAAACCAACCGCTCTATGTGCTGCTTGTGTTGACTGCCACCTCATTCTCGGCCGTGGGATTGACTCTGCTGATCGCCAGCCTGGCTCGCACGGAAACCCAGGTCTCCGTCTATGGCACACTGCTCGTCCTGGTGATGGGGGGGTTGAGCGGAGCTTTGATGCCCCGGGACCTCATGCCCGAACAGATGCGGACCATCAGCCTGATCACTCCTCCGGCCTGGTCTCTGGAAGCGATCATGCACGCGTTGGCAGAACCAGAGCCCGATCCCCTGCGGATCGGCCAGGCCTGTGGATTGCTGTTGGCCTTCGGGATCGTGTTCACCCTCTTGGCCCGTTGGCGGATGGATTTGCGCTCCTAGACCTGGCACCAGAGGGAATGTCGTTCCCCTTTGCTCTTTCACCTGGTCTGTCCTTGTGGAAGGATTCACCAGGTCTGTCACTTGTGGAAGGAAATGAACCGACCATCGAGATGGTCTGAGCAAACTCTTATGAAGCGGGTGACGACAGGCGTGCCGGCCTGCTGGAACGGCTTACGCCGGCCTCGGGCGCACGGGTCGGACAGTGGGCAACCCCCTTCCTTCCCTCTGCGGACGATAGGACTTACCTATCTGCTCTTGCTGATCCCGTTATGCTTGGGGAGTCCGGAAGCCCAACAGTCGCCGCGTAACTCATCAGCACCCCTAGGAAGTCCGGAGGAATATCAACGGCGTGGCGATCTGGCCTTGGCGGCTCGATATCTCTTGCACCGGTACTGTCGGGATTGTCACAGCGGTCCGAAACGACAAGGCCGTGTCACGATCACGGACCCTGATCAGTTGCTCCGCCAGGACCTGCCGGTTCCCTGGGTCAAACCTGGTGAACCTTCGGCCTCCCAGATTCTGCATTTTCTGGAAGAAGGATCGATGCCACCCGGGAACCGGCCCCGACCCGGCCCGGAAGAAGTTCGAATCCTCCGAGAGTGGATCGCCGCTGGGGCCCCGAAATTCCCCGCTGCCCTCGATGAGGGATACATCCTCACCATACTGACGCAGGATCTGAGCCAGCGTCCCCGCGATGCTCCCTACATCCGATATGTGTCCTTCGTCCATCGCATTCCGCAACGACCGGGAAGCGATGAATTACGGAAGCTGGAAAACGAGTTACGCCTTCACTTGCACCAGTGCGGTGTCCGATCGTTGGTTCCAGTCGATCCTGCGGCTACCATCTTCCGTTTCGACATCCGCGAAGTTCACTGGCAAAGCCGGGAGTTGTTCGTGCGGTTGCAGCAGGGTGTCTCGAGCGGCCTGTATCCTTTGTCCCCCTATGATTTGCTGCTGCTGGACTATCCTCGCGCAGACAACGAGGCAGCCAGCGCCGGCTGGCCTCAGGCGATTCAAAACTACCTGCGTGAGGCCCGGCTCCTACGGCCCATCCCTTATGTGCACGGGGATTGGCTCAGCCGGCAACTGGCCCCCGAATCTCCCCAGGCCGAGGTGTTGCGTAGTCTCACGGAATTGGCTCAGGCCTTGGAACGGCAAAATTGGCCGCCTGTCGGTCAGGAGCGGGACGTGCCCTGTGGCCCCGTTCCGCGTCCCTTCCACACCCTAACCTTACCTTCTGCATCCCTCCCCTCCAACCTTCTGCCGGTGACAGCCTGGTACCCTCCCGCCTCCTTACCTTCCAACGTTCCGAAAGGGTGGCAGGCGGAATGCATCACACCGCAAGGTCAACGCCTGGACACCGTGCGTACCGGAGAGCCGTTCCAACTCCGGATTCGGACGCCGAATGATGTCCACTTCACCCTGCTGATGATCTGGTGCACGGGCCACATCGAAGTGGTCGAAACCAACCGCGGAGGATTCCTCCAAGCAGGAGAACATATCCTGACCCCGCGGGATGCCGAGGCATTCCGGATCGTGGACATTCTCACCGGAGAGAAGCAAACCCGCGAATTCTTCCTGCTGCTCACCTCGTCCCAGCCGTTACCTCCCGTGACGATCGTGCGGAGCCGACATGCTGCCTCACCCCGCTGCGAACGTCAAAAACGTTATCCGATCGAACGCTTCCTCCTGGAACCCCAGGAACGCTCCTCCCCGATCGGCCGACTGCTCGTGACAATTCCTCTGCGAGATATAGATGACACACCTCGATGACCTGCCTCACACGCTGCACCTCTCTGCACCCCGCTCCCTCATTCCCTGGAGCCAGGCGTCGCCACCGAGCCTGCTCCTCCTAGGCCCACGGTGGAAGCCTGAGTGTCCTTCTCCTACGCGGATGATGATCTATCGAACCTGCAACATCAACACCCACTCCAGGGGGCCGCTTCCGACGGAGATGTCCCGAAGGCTTCCCGAGTCCGCGGTTTTGATTGATTCACTCCCAGAAATGCCCAACCGCATGTCGACTTCTGCTCCAGGGCGCTTCAATCCGCGTGTGCAGATTCCGCCGCATACTGATGGGCCAGTTTTTCGATGCGCTCGAGGACGCGTCGGATCTTGCGGTCATAGGTCTGCAGCTTCTCGGCGATTTCTAGGGAAGAATATCCTTGCAAACGTAATTCCAGTACCTGGCGCTCGAACCCGGATAGCCGGGATAAAAACCGCTCCATTTCTTCCAGCAGTGTTATCTCGGCCTCCGGTGCCGGTTCCTGGGAGATCAACTGCTCCATCAGATCCTGGTCCTCCAGAGGCTGGACGACTTCCCGAGCCGGATTGCGTTTGGCCGCACGGTGATAGGCGATCTGCCGCAAGGTCTTGTGAACGGTCAGCCGGACCAAAAGCTTGAACAGATCGTTTTCCGCAGCGAAGCTAAAATCGCTTTTGCGCACATGGACGAAGAAGGTCCGGAAGGCCGACTGGATCACATCCTCCGGGTCGATACGCCCCATCAGGCGATGACCGATGCGGCGACGGGCCAGCCGAAGCAATTTCTCACAATACCGATCGAAGAGGATCTGGGCAGCAGTATCACTGCCTGCCTTATACGCCGCCACCAGTTCCCGATCATTTTGTGGTGTGGATCCACCCATGATGAGGACTTCCTCTGGTCGCCCGGTTGATTCGAGGAGTTGGCTCAAACAACCGGCAGATGTGGACCTCACCTGTAGTATTGCTTACACCACGAGACGGCACTGCACGCATCCCCACTCCAGGGCCAAGGATGAGTCGGCTTCATCGGCGTAGCCTTGGGGTAGTACCTGGAGCAGGCCCGGTGCCACGCCCCAGGCTACCCATGGGGAGATCGATTACCTTTTCTTCTTCTGGTAAGTGCCCATCAGTTCCGCCTGGCCTAAAATGTGGCCTTGCATAGCCTGGAGTAGTTGATCCTTCGTGGGTGTGCCCAAATCGGGTAGCACAGTATCCAATGCATAGAGCTTGAAGAAGTACCGGTGCCGACCGATGGGCGGGCACGGACCGCCATATCCGGTGCGTTTCCAGTCATTGAGTCCTTCGCGAGTTCCGGCGGGCAATTGCTGGACACCCTTGGCCAATCCTGTGCAGTCGGCCGGCAAGTTGTAGAGGACCCAGTGGACCCAAGTCATCTTCGGAGCTGCGGGGTCCGGTGCGTCCGGATCATCCACGATGAGGGCGAAGCTGCGGGTCCCAGCCGGTGCCCCGGACCACTGCAATTCCGGCGACACGTCTGGTCCTTCACAAGTGTATTCCGTGGGAATTTCGCCCCCGTGGCTGAATGCGGGTGAACTCAAGGTCAAGCTCATTCCTGTTTCCTCCCATCCTCGACCGAATTCCGTCAACCCCTCAACAGTCCACGAACACAGTTCCTATTATACCCAGGCTCGAAAAAAACACGAGGAAGGATTCCGCCCAATCCCGCCCTTCAGAGATAAGCTGGCTATGACTCACGGGCCAGAGCCGGAAGCTCCTCATATCCCAGTGCATCTTCAGCAAGGAGGGGGATGTCAGATCTTAGTGCAAAAGTACGACCAGGCACCGCTAGCTAACCGCCAGACAACCCCGGGCGATACCTCGAGCAAGATGCCCAGCGGGACGCTTGCCTACCGTCCCATCAATCCCTCACTCCCTTCCCCTGGCCTAGGTGTGTTTTTTCTGGAGTACTAAAGACTTGCAGACTGTATCAGAAATTCGACATTTCATCCGGGCGGAAAAAAATCCATTTTCTTCATTGCAAACCGTGCCGCGAGGGCGTAACATAAAAAGTGCTATCGATATTCGCCCATATTTCCGAGCCGAACCGGGAAAGGAAGTACGAACTCGCCCGGTATGCCATGGAGTGGAACCAACTTCTTCTCCCATGAAGTGTCTGGCTCTGTACTGTCGCGTACTTCAGGAAACGATGTGGCATCTCCGAGAGTCACTCGTCGAGAAGGGACTCTGCCAACACCAAATGACAAGCGGTTGGGCCACACCCGGAGTGTGAGGAACGCCCGCCCGCTTACCCGGCATGAAGCAATCGAAACCGTAGGAGTGAGGTAAACCTATGAACGCGACTGTCATCTCACGCATGGATCCGGCAAGCATTCTTCAGAACAGTCCACTCCCCCAGCTCCGTCGCCTGAAGGTTGTGGTCAATGATCAAGAAGTGATTATCAGCGGAACGGTGACGAGCTACTACATGAAGCAGTTGGCCCAGGAGGCACTCCGTCCGTCCATTGGCCGACGTCGCCTGATCAATCGGGTCGAAGTTCGGAGCCTGGAAAAGACCAAGGACTGAGGTAGAGGATGTTTTTACTTACGAATCCGAACCTACCCGCACGGGACACGCAACGGTCGGAGAGGGGATCCTGGCGGATGTTCGATTCTCCCCCCGGCGGACAACTGCCTCATTCCGCCTCGACATACGCTGGCAGACGTAAGATCCCCTCGACGGGGTGATACAGACCGGGCCGCAGGATCCGCGTCACACGTCCTGTTGTCAAACGAGTACCTGGAGCGTAGGTCACCCATTCAGCCGGATAATCACGATCCGTTTTCGGCTCGAAAGTGGAAAGGCCGAAATTCTCTCGAAGCATGCCGAGAAGATGGTCCCCAAACTGTTGGGCGGACTGGGGATCGGCCTGGCTCCACTGCGGCTGAATTTCCCAATACAGTTTGAATAAATCCACGGCCTGCTGCTCCAGGTAGCCATGCATTCCGGCCAAACGCAAGTCACGCAGTACCTCCTGCAAACGCTGGCTGATCTCTCCGGGTGCTTGTCGGACCACCGCCTCCAGCTCGTTCAACCCGACCGGCGGCGGACCGGCAGATACCTGCACGAGCGCAGGTCGAATAATCCTCCCGTGGGAATCCTCCAGCCCGTACACCCGCACACTCAGAATCGTCCTGGCTGGAACATCCTTCTTGAATATCGGACGCAACTGATAGCGTTCCGGATGATCCCAACATTCGGCCGCATCGTCCTCAGACCCAGGAAAAATCTTCCACCCCAAGGCGGACAGCCATCGGCGGAGGCAAGGAGGGAGCAAGTCGCCTGCGGGTGAGGGTGTTGCATCTCCTGCCGGAGCACTGTCGACGATCTGGATTACCTGGTCATGCGAAGGCAACTGACCGTCGGCGAGCACGCGTGAAAGTTCGCGTTTGCAGGAGTCGGCCAGGGTGTGGAGTCCTTCCTCTTGAGCCTGCCGGAACAGGGTCAGGGTGTGTTCGTAATAGTCGGTCAGCTCTCGCGGGGCTTCCCATGTGCAGATGACCTGAGAGGGGTCCGTACCGTAGCGATCCACCTGGATGATGCGACCGGAGGTACCTCCTATTCGACATTCGACTTTCCCCGGTGGGCTTTCGGCCTGCGCAGGCCAGTGCCAGACTTTCGATCCGTCCCAGCGGGGATAGCATTCGACGGCCAGGCCCTGGCACACGGCTTGCAGCCACTCGGCAGCGGCAGGATCGCGCTGAGCGAGATTGGCTAGTTGATCAAACCAGGGAGTGCCACCGTCGCTGAGCCAACCCCGCCACATTTTTTTGTTGTTGTCCGTAGCTACGGCAGGCGGGCTGCCCGCTTCTTCCAGGAGGGATAGCCACGGCCCGGGGGGAAGAGGCATACCGCAGCCCCAACGTTCGGCGGTTTCCGCCACCGCTTCCACCAGTTCTACCAGGGTCAAGGGAACCCAGTGGTCCCGTTGTCGCAAGCGACTCAGGATCTTTTCGACTTCCAGGCCGTAGTGCAGAAGTTCTTCCAGGGCTCGGCGTCGCTCCCGACTCGGGGGCTGCCAGGTCTCCAAGCAGTCTGCCAGACGGGAGAAGACTTCCTGGGCTTTCTCTTCCTCCTCGCGGCCGCCGAATAGACGACTCAAGCCGATCTTTCCTCGCCAACCCCCTGCCGAACTATTTCTCCCGCTCCAGCGTTGACACGTCTGACGCCAGGTTTCCAATTCTTCCGGATCGGGCGTGAGCAGTCGCCGCAGGAAGTGTGGAGGACGCCATTGCTGCCAGTGCAACAGCAATCGGGTCCAGCCCCACACGTCGGTCGGTGCATTATTACGTTCGGGTAGAAGGTGCAAAAAACATCGGGCTGCGGGTTCCCCCGGCCATCGGGTCCCCACATCCGCCAGCCGGACTGCAAACCGTGCTAGCTCCCGCAACAGTACTTCCAACTCGCCCCCACACGTTGCGTCGCGCATCTTCGACCTTCCTGGAAATCCACCCAAACATCCTTCAAATATCCCCACCGACCATAACTGGCCGGCTATCCTCGGCTGTCATCACACGCATTCTGCCCACCGCACCCGTTTCTTTGTCCGTTACTCGGAAAAAACCTTCCGAAGATATGTAGCTGATCTCAATCCGTCCCGACAACTGATCCTTGAACTCATAAGACAGGTACGGTTCCCAATCATCATCTCCGGGAAAACGTCGTTCCAGAACAAAAACACGCTCCAGTGGTTGCGTCGGCTCTGCGTGGGCCGCACCGGTCTGTATGGAACGCAAATCGAGCTCTCGGATCTGGGTTTCCAGTTGCTGATAGCTGGTCAAGGCGGAGAACAGAACCTTGTGTTCACCTTCGCGCATGTCGTAGTAACCCACATCGAAGGGGAGCAACTCGCACAAGCGGCTGTTGAAGCGGATCTGCAAAGTACGGGGAACACGCTCGACCATCCGTGCCAATGTGGCACCCTTGGCCACCGCGTACTTCAGGTCCTTCTCGTCACAAAAGAGTTTCTGGTCCACGAAGGGCACACACAGCTTCTCCAGCAGGGTTTCACGAAAGAGAGGGTACAAGGAACCATTCCCTGAGAGAATCACCCAATCGATCCCGATGTCCGACTCGGGGTTTCTGTCCAGATGATGCATGATCAAACGGTTACATCGCTTCACCAGCTTGGCGAACGGCTCACGCAGGAGAGCATCCACCTCGGCTTTGGCGATCATGATTTCCTCGATCTGCTTGAAGAGGTTCACTCTCATCTGAATTTGTTGAGGTGGAATGTTCTTGACGATCGAGGCGAACAAAGGAGAGGTATCCGGACGGAGCAACTCGGGGTTAAGGTCCCGCAGTCGTACGACAGCACTGCGATTCTCTCGGCTGAGCAGGCGTTTGATCTCCTCGGCCATGCGCCATAAGCTGTGGAAGCAGCGTCGGCGTTGCAAGGTCTCTTCGTCTGATTTTTCCGGATCAAACATAGTGGGGACCAATATGTCCCTGGCATCCGCCGCCCGTAACCGCCCGATAAAGTTTTCCACCATCTGTCGGGCCTGTGCAGGCTGCAGTTGGCTGGGCAGAGGCGGCGGGATGTTAGGCAACTGGCGCATACGGCCGAGCACGACCTGCAATTTGGCCTTCAGAAGGCGACATATCTCACGGGTGATGGAATCTCCGCCAAAACGACGCAGGCCACTGCGATTGATGACCTCCAGATACAAGTTATGGCGTTCCTGTCTGGGCGAGACGGCACGTGCCAGGGCGATGTCCGTAGTACCTCCCCCCACATCGACCAGCAGCAAGTGGACGCCGTTGGGATAAAGGTAGCGGAAGCGGACCAGGCCGCCATTATCGAAAACCCGGCGGTAGAGGTAATAGAAAGCGGCCGCCGTAGCTTCGTCTAAAGTGAGCGCAATAAGCGGGCAGTACCCTTGTGGGTTTTGCAACCACAGGCGCAGGCGTTCCCCCAGTTCGTGAAGCGTGCCATCCTCTGGAGCGTTCATGCCTGCATTCTGGTCGCTCTGGGGTAACCCCATGGCCCGCAGCCAACCCAACACTGCGGCTTTCTGAAGTTGCAACAACTCGCGGGGACTGTAAGTGGTCGGATAGGTCAGAACCACGTCATCCGGCCAGCCCTTGCAGACGCGACGGAATTGCTGGTAAACATAGCTGAACAGCAGCTCTGCCGGTATCCGGTGAGACATTTCAATCCGTTCCAGCTGCACCATCTCCGGAGAGCGTTCGTGCTCGGTCCAAAGGGTAAAGGTCGGCTCCTGCTGATGAATCTGCGGCTGGTCGTAGATCTCTCCCGACTCTGTGTCGAAGGCAAAGGTGGGCTGCATGCTCAACAACTGCTTGGCTCCCAGGACTACACCTGTATCGTTGCTACTCAGGTTGGTCACCGCCCGTTCGCCGGCTACATAACGGACTGCATTGGACCGCTCATCGGTCGGAAGACTCGGAAAACGCCGCTGGCCTTCGATTTTCTCTCCAAAATCCACGATCCGATCGATACGCAGGGCGGAGAACAGCGGCGGAGCTTCGCCGCTGCTGCTCCGTATTTCTTCCAGCGGCACTGTCTCCAGCGATTCTGTACGGTAGGACTGACCGTACAACCTCTGGGTCACCGCGGTGGTCGTTGTATTCCCCAAATCGATGGTCAGCACACCGTCATATTTGGGTAACGGTGTGCACGGTTTGAGGATCAACGTCAACTCCCCTTCCTGCTGGACGTATCTGCCCAAATGCTTTCCGTCGAAGAGCAACAGTCGGATGGGTAGGATGAATCCTTCGGTGCTGGAGGGACGTACCGTCTGGACTTCGGCCCGGAAGCCCTCGTCATCCGTATCGACTTCGGCGGTGAGAAAGAGACGGTTCAACGGGGGCAGGGTGGATGAAAGGAAGTTGTAGGTGCTCAGGAACTTGGCGGGTGCGACCTGATCCCGGCTGACCCCAACACTGTGACAGACCCTGTCCAACCCTGCCGGGGTGTCTTGAAAGGAGATGTTGGTACCGCCACCGCCCGAATCTCCCATGGCATACAGTCGCAGCCAGGAGAGTTTCTTAGGCCAATAAATCAGCACACCGAAGCTGGACACCTGTTCCAAGGGACGAGTGGGCCGAATCTGACCGGCTATCGGGAAGGTCTGGGCGCAGATGCCAGAGCGGATGTAAACGTTTTCCATCGGCAGAGGCACATGGATCGCCATATCGACGCACACCTCAAAATGACGGAATGTTCAAGGCTGTGCCAGCATCACGCAAGGCGGGAGCGGAATCGGGAAGGGTGCAAACGAGTTCCGACCCTTCCCTCCTTCCCCTTCCGATGCCATTCAACCCTTGGCCGCAGTTTGTTCCTTGGCACTCTGGGGCTGTGTCGTGTCGTTGGACAGCATGGGACGCAGTTCTTCACACAATTGCTTCAAACGAGAGCGTATCCGGTTGCGTATCTTTTGATCCAAATGGTCAAAGACGATCTCGAGGCGTTCTTTGAGGAGTTCCAGAAAACGATTGCCCGCGGGGGAGCCGAAGCGGTCCATTGAGTTGTCCAGGGATTCGGAGCGTCCATGCAGCCACTCTTCCATCTCGGGTGTCACAAAAGCGAGGGCGGAATCAGAATACAACCATTCTTCACAACTTCTCTCATCCTGCTCCGCGATGTTACGCCACCAACTGGCACACGTCTCTTGGGTGCTCCCCCATTGGACCGAGGGTAGGTTTTCCAGGCTCGTGCCGATTTGGGCGTACGCCTGCCGAATGACCGTCCCGCTTTGCAAAAATTGTTTGAGTTGCCGGTCAATCATACGGGCGTGGGTATCGATCAGGCGGGCCAATTCCTCCTGATCGGCGTATTCCAGATTCGTCCGCTCCAGGGAATCGATGGAACTCTGCAGGTTCTGATTACGGAATCGGTTCAATTCCTCTCGGGCCGCGTTGTAATTACGCCACTGGAGCAACAAATCGCGGGAAAGGCTGGAGGCACCGGTGTAGCATAGTTGGAAATTGCGCAGGACCTCGGGGTCCATCTGCCGCCGCAGCCGTTCCAACTGGAGGTGACGGTCGATTTTTTCGTGAAAACGTTTCAGTTTCCGCTCCGCATCCTGGCGAACCTCGTCCGCCACGGAACGCCCTACTCGCTCGAAGATCAGCTGCCGCAAGTGACTGATTCCACCATCCTTTACTAACTCCTGCCACGCTATACGCATCGCCTCGGGACAGCAGGAGGGGATCGGCGATTCCGGTCTTTGACCTAAGAGGGTACAGGTGAGGGTTCGTTCCGCTTCGCCGTTATTCTGCTGGGCGAGATCCCAGATGCGTTTGGAGGTGAAACAGATTTGCGAGGCCGGAAGTTTTGAGCGTTCGAGGAAGCGATGGATCGTATTGAAGATGTTCTCGTTGTTTCCCTCCCGGAAACTGTCCGAGGTGAGGGTATCCATCTTGTTGAAGATGACCCAGGCGCGATCGTTGAGTTTATAGTCGAAGACATGCAGGACCTGGCTCAGGACCTTGAGCATCCCCTCGGTGAGGAAATTACTGGCAGCATTGACAAAAAGGAATGCGCCATCCAAAAACGGGAGATATTCCCAAGTCACGATGTCATCGATGGTGCGCTTGCTATCCAGCCCTGGCAGGTCACACAATTCCAGATCGTCGGGGATGTAGGGATTCACGACGCGAAACCGGGCTTCGCGCAGCAGCATCGCATCCTGACCTCGTTTGCCCCCGTGCGTCGTATAGTCGTAGCGGTGTTCGTAGGGCAGATCACTTTCGCGTCGGGGAGGATCGGTCAGGACTTGCTGACCCCGGCTTTTGTAGGCTTTGAGCAGTTCGCTGATGTACTTCAGATCGTCGCGGAGACGGGGACGTTCAACACCTTCGTTGCGGAAGTGATCCGGTTTATCCAAGTACGGGATGACATCTTTTTCCAAGTCCCCTACGGTTCCAAGACCTAGGGCTTCTTGACAAAGCTTTTCCAAACGCTTTTGGAACAGAGTAGGTGTCAGATACTCCAGGTCCAAGGCATCCTTGTCCGATTTGACAATCCGGCAGGGCAGGCTGGAAGTGGCATCCATAGCCCCCGGCTTACAGACTTCCGCACCTAACACATTATTGACTACCGTCGATTTGCCGGCTTGCGTCACACCGATGCAGCCGACCACATATTTCGTCCGCGTCAGGTATTGCCGGACGTTTTCCAGAGGTTGGATCACCTCTTGGATGAAATCTTCCCGTCCTAGTAAGGCGGCGTATTCACGCTGCACCTCCTGGAGCCGCTCCACGCAACGATTGTACTCGTGCACCAACTCCTCAGCACTCTGACGCGAGGGTGCATATTTGACCAGAAGGGGACAGTCCGCAAGGGATAAGGCGGCAGGTATCACGATGCTCATAGTCACACAATATCCGACGATGGTCCACGGTGAGTAACATCATTCCTTACCATTTCTCATCACTTTTTGTTTTTCTTGAGGATGGGCAAGGAACGTCGCCAGGTGATGATTTCATCCGGTAGCATGGCCACCGTTTTTCCCACACGGTCTTTGACGAAGATCAGCTCTCTTTTGCCCTGCTGGTCTTCGAAGACCCACACAACCAGCATCCACATGTTCGGCATGCGTTCGACCAGCTCGGGGATGTCCACCAGGGTGAATTGACGCGTGAACTGGTTGCCGGTGCGTCGGGTTTCCCACCACTTCGGCTGATTGATCCTCTCTTTGTCGATCCGTGCGACTTCTGTGGAGCCATATGGAACCAGTTCCTTCTGGATCAGCCGGGGGAGATCGACCGAAATATTTTTGATTTCCGAGTGTTTGGTCCATCGCTCGATCTCCTTGTTTACATCCTCCTCTTTGATTGGGAAATAGACCCAGACATGTCGGACGTTGCGTGTTTTCAAATCGGGTACTGCCACCGTAAGGGTATTTCCACGGATCAGGGAACTTTCTTCAGCTTCCAATCCCACGGAAGCGATGGCAAAGAGGTGCTGATCCAGGGACTGTAGCTGGATGGGGTTGGCCACGCGATTCGGATCCTGGACCACAGCGAACAAGTGATTGATGTTCCCAACGAAATCCGGCAGGATGATCAGGTAAGCCTTGCTCTGGACCGGCCAGTCCAGCGATACGGATTGCTCCCCGGACTTTGGATCGATCAGCTGCAGCGTGGATTTCTTCGGGATTTCCTTGCCATCCGGATGGAAGACATAAGAGCCAGGATAACGAAAATCCAGTGCGGCGGGTTGTTTGTCTCGGGGAGAGGCCACTGTGTATTTTTTGACTTTACCGTTGCCATAATCTACAATCATTTCTTTGAGAATATACTTGCTGGAAGGTAGTTGGATTTCATAGACGTTTTGGGTTGCGCTTAAACTGCGGATGAGTACATTACCTTCGGCACTGGCGAGGGTGGACCCTTTACCGCTGGTGTCCTGGGCGTCATCGGCTGCCTGCACCTGCCAGCGGCCGCCTTGGATGAGCTTTTGGATTTCTTCCAGGAACGCGGGGGAAACGGTGCGAATGATCGGTTCACCGCGTATCTGCAAACCTGCGGCCTGGATCCCATTCTGGATCGTTTGCAAAATCACCTCCTCGGTCTGATCCGGCGGTGTCTGCAGAAGTATGTAGAGGGTCCGCTTCTCAGGTGAGTCCTGCGAATGCACAGGGAGTGTGTAGCCGGTCAGGAGCAGGCAAATTCCTAAGAAGGTGGCACCCCCTCCAATTCTTGCACACGCAATTTGAGAATTTCCAGCCATGACTGCTCTCTCCTCACCAGTTCAGGATCATCGATGGGTCTGGACCGCAACAGTTGCATGTCTTCATAAAGCTTCTGGAACCCGTGCGCGACGGTGAAGCGTTCCGCATGATTGAAAGATGCCTCGACAAGCTGATCATACTTCTGGGCCAGCTTATCCAGTGTTTGCAGCCGATAATTCACAAGTGTAGCTTTTTCCTCCTCGTTGCGGGGTGATTGATCGTTGTATTCGCGCCAGAACTGCATCTGCCTCTCATACGATTCCTGCTGCCACGTATCTGGTGCGGGGAGAGATGACAATGCCGAGGAGCCTGAAGTAGAGGAGCTGGTACCCGAACGGAAGTAGATATAGCCGCCGGCCATGACGATCCCGATCAGGATGAGGGCCACCCACCACCCGCGACGTACCAGCGACTTCTTGGGTTTCTCTGGGGCCAGCGGAATTCTTCCGAAATGTGTACTCGGTGGACATTCCTGCAACGCGTGCAGGAAGTCTGCTGGAGTCGCTACATACCCATCAATGGCTTTGCAGAGCAGATCTATGAAAGGGGTAGCACGTATAGGACTCTGATCATCTCCGGACACGAGCCAGAGGATCAATCGGGCCAGGCATTGAACGTCTTCGGTGGGAGTTGGTGGTGAAAATGGCTGTCCGTCCCATTGCTGGGGGGCGAAGCTTCGGTGGGCAAATTGCTGCTGCAGGGGTGGGCGTGAATAGAACCGGGCGTAGGTCCAGCGATCGTCCACCCAGTCCGGGCGCCCGGGTTCGGCCTCCCAAGGCGGTTCCCCGCGGGAAGGTAGCCAATGAAAGCCTAAATCCACGAGGAAGAGGTCATAGCTGTCATCCTGAAAGTACACATTGTCCGGACAGATCAAACCCACGGACCAGCCGTGCTGGTTCAACTGGACCACATGTCGCACAAGCCGGTCCACCACTGTGTCCAGGATATACCTCACTTCGCAATCGGGATTCAGGATCGCACCTGATTGGACCGCCTGAGCGATCATCTCACGAAGATGATGCAAATTCCGGGATTTGCGTACATCCCAAACCGACTCAAAACGTTGTGAATCTGTGGGATGCTTCCGCCAGGTGCCATTCTGCCCTAATGAGGGTGGGGCTGTATAACTGACACCCGAAGTAACATAGCGTACGATTCCGGTCTGTCCAAGTTCGGTCTCCAGTTCTTCGACCTTTTCCAGAATTCCGCAAACTCCGAAGCAGAATGGGGAAGGCGGGGCAGTTGATGGTGCTGGAACCGCTGGGGTCGTCACTGCGGATGAGGAGGACGGGACATGCGACGGTGGTGATGGTACTCCCCCTGCTGAGCCTGTCCCTGCTGAGCCTGTCGGGGGCGTGGACTTGCGTGGCCCTGTCAAGGGCGGCGCGGAATCCTCATCTTCGTAATCGTAGGGTGTGCGCGTGGGCATTGCCAGCTTCTATAATCAAACGGCGGCTCAAATATTCCACATTCAAACCCGGTTGTGCTTGGCTATTACACTACCATCGTGTTTACTACTCTGACCCTTGTCAACCCCTGTTTTTGGTTTTTTGTGAACTATCCCGTTGATTCGGTTCGATAGCATGATTGGGATGCTGGGAAATTCCGGGACCGTCGTCGGGAAGGTGCGACGGGGGATTGCATGGGAGGATGTAAAGCGATGAGCTGCAAAGCGTGGCGGCGGGTTGCTCTGTGCTGGATCCTTTTTTCCTGGGGGGCGAGTGGGCGATTAGCGGCAGATCCCGGGGGATTTGCTCCGCCGGCGGGACGTGGCCTTGGAACCGGCCTGCCCGTGATCATGGGTGACCCCAACACCCTCCTGGGTGCAGGAGAGCTGCCTCCCGGCCGTGGCCCTGATCGCTACGGTTTGCACCCTCACCTCAAAAAGTTCTTCCACATTCCTCCGGGAGGACGATGCGGGCCGGGATGTGATGGCAGCGCTCATCCTTATGCCTATGGGATCCACGGGACCTTGGTCTTCCCTCATCACCCCTTTGTTCGCAGCCCACGCGACTTCTTCATGCTGGAACCCGCTAACGGACCTACTCTGCCTTACAGACTCCCTACAGGCCGCTAAACAGCACCTTTCCTCCGACTTTTACGCCATACAGCCTGGCTAGGACGCTCGAACCCGAATTTCTCGCTCCTGCGTCCCGTGACCTCCGTCCTCTTGGAAGAGGCCAGATATCTCAGGACCGTCATCACCCCTGGTGACGCTCGCACACATTCCTGATGACGGTACCTGCTATCGTTCCTGCATAACAGGGCCTGCGTCCCTATCCGAATGAAGGTGCTTGATGGCATTTATGCCTGATACCACACCCACCCTCGCTCATTCTCCCATGCCTGAGATCGGCCGCATCATTCATCAGGTCGGAGGATTGCCCCTAAGCCGATAACAAAATCCCTGGCATGACGAACAAGGTGCTCTGCACTTCCCGCTTTAAGAAAACGGCACTTGAAATGTAGTCACCGCCTGTACGCCTACAGCCATCTCTCAACACCAAATACCCCAACAACTGGAAAAATATCCCGGCAACCGGAAACCGGATTCTGTATGGGTATGGAGTAGTTGGTTGCGGCAAGGGGACTGATCAGGACTTTCTGCCCAGTCGCGGGGGATGCCTCCCGTTTTTGGGTCACACGCGGAAAAGACGCCCGTCATCATCGTCCTGATTTTGCAAGCGGGTATTGTCCACAGCGATGGGGACAAAATGCTCGTGGATCATCGGGATGACCTGGGCGTCGTCCGACCTGGTCCAGTGTACGAGAGGCGAGAGGGTCAAAAAACACCAGGTTCCCATCTCGATAACCCAAGCGGGAACCTCAAGCAGTACCTGCTTTCAGTTCGGATAACCCAGGGGGAGATTTGAAACCATCTCGGGACCGGTCTGGGTCGCCAGACTGGAGATTTGGAACAGTACCGCCTCCGATTCGGCATCTCCTTCGTCGAGTTATGGCTCCGCATCTCCAGCATTAGAAGTTCCCCTTTACAGCAGATGAGCTTGCAGCCCAGAATGCACGAGGTCAGTTGGAAGCCCAGCATACTCTGGGCAAGTCGGAAGCCCCACCAAACATCATGGGGTAAGTCGGTAGCCTGGAATGCACGGGATCAGTCAACCGCCTGGAACACACCGGGATAAGTTGGAACACCACAATATCCTGGATAAGTTGTACGACCCGCATGCGGCCAGTGGGGAAAGTCGGGTCAGGAGGCACTAGCATGTGGAGGTGGATGTCGCAATGGCGACGTTGGCTACTTCCCAGGCGAAGGGATCGCCTGGGAACATATCTGCATGGCCGGGCGGGGGAAGAAGATGCGTCCGTACGCTACCTGGCCGATGTAGCATTGTCAACGCCCTTAGAGGAGCTTGAAGCACCGGTCTGGTACGGGTCGGGTGGTGTACCACCTGAGGTGATCGACGTCCGACGCGGGGCCATCCGGAGCATCTGTTTCCAGCCGTCTGGTCATAGTGGCAATTTCTTGCCACCGCCGGGGGGCTGTCTGGAGTTGCGTGCGGCTGTGGCGGAGCGGTATGCCCACAGTGCCGGTATTTCGCCCCGGAATATCCTGATCACTCCGGGAGGCAGCGGGGCGTTGAGTATAGCCTTGCGAACCTGTGTGAACCCGGGGGATCGGGTGGTGCTGTTCGACCCGTGTTCTCCCCTTTTCGTGGGATTGCTGCGGAGTTGGAAGGCACGTATAGCTTGGGTTCCCACATGGGTGGAAGAAAGATGGTGTCGTTTTCCCCGCTCTGTGCTCGAGCGTGTGCTCCGCAAGGCACGGATGCTCGTCATAGCCGATCCAGTCAATCCTACCGGTGCCGTATTTCATCCCGACGATCGGGAATACATTGCCTGGCTGGCCGCGGCCTACGATGTGCTGGTGTATGTGGACCAGGCGTTTGCCGAGCTGCATCCACAGGGTTCGCAGGTACGATGGGAGGAGATTCCCGGTATTACCGGGCGGTTGCTGTTAGCCGGTTCGTTGAGCTGGTCGCACAATCTCAGCGGTTGGCGGGTGGGCTGGCTGGTCGCTCCACCTCTGCTGGTGCGTGTGGCTTCCGCGATGCAACAGCTGCATGCCACTCTGGTGCCTACACCCTGTCAGTTGCTCTCGGCAGCCTGTCTGCAGCCGATTGATCCGAGCGAGCGGCACGCCATGTTCCGCCGCTGGCAGGAGCAACGTCAGGAGGCTATGGACCTGTTCCGCCGTTGGGGTCTGGAAACCGGGGACAGTGGCCAAGGGGGCTTCCTATGGGTTTCCACGGCTAGCCTGGGGCTTTCCAGCCGGCATTGTGCCGAGCTGTTGGCGCGGCAGTATCGCCTGTTCGTCCTAGCCGGCGAGGGGTGCGGACCGAGCGGCCAGAACATGATCCGCCTCTGCCTGCTCCAGCACGCCGGTCATTGGCAAGAAGCCCTGCGGCGTCTCAAGCAATTCGTGAACGATAGGTGGGGCAACAACAGTTCACGGACCCCGCCAGGCAACAAGCTATGCAGCAAAGGCCCGTTCGCGCCTTGCACCCCTTAGCGTCCACCCAAGCGGGAACCGAAGAGGGCATGCACTTCTGCCGAGGCACGCACAATGATCGACATGCTCGGATAGTGGAAGGTGATCGTACCCGGCCCACCGTTTTCCCGCCAGAAGAGGGGATCGATCGAAGTCTGGATGGTACGGACGAGCAGTTCGACGTTCTGCAGGGTTTGTTGCATGTCGAGGAAGGTTCCCCACTGCGGGGCACCTCCAAACGGCCCGATGCCCTGCACGAGATCACCCAGGTAATACACACGGGTCACGAGCAGGCTGCGGGCCTTCTCCACGGTCATCACCTGGATCGATTCATCCTTTACCAGGAAGGTCAGGCCGTAGGTTCCCAAAACTTGCCGGAGGACGGTCCGTAAGGAAAGATTGTTGGCGCGCAAGGTCACCGGACGTTGCAGATCGATGCCCAGGTCTGCCAGCGACCGCTTATCGATCAGGATATTTTCGCCCAGTTGATTGGAGAGTTCCTGAAGCACCTCCTCCAGCATGGTATTCTGCCAGTTCACACTGGTGGGCTTGTCGAGGGCCTCGATAATTTTCTTTTCTCGTGCGGTCAGGCGGACCACTTCGAGTCGGCGCTCGGTTTTCTGTTTCCAGTCGGGGGGAAACTCGACATCGCGGATGGCGGGCAGCGTGGAGCGCAACAGGTCACGCTGAACCGCCGCCAGGCGTTCCGATTGTAAGCGGGCAAAGGTCTGCGCCTCGCGGATGCCCTGGGCGAACCGTTCCTTCTCTTGCAGCAATAGGACGGAGGGGTTATCGGGATAGCGTCGGGCCAGATCGTCGATGAGGCGTTGGGCCGCCAGGAGGTCCCCCCGCTCCTGCAGTTGGGCAATCCGTTGGAGCGATTCCTGGACATCCCGGACCTCGGCCAGGTAGCGTTCATAGGCTTGCTGCCGATTTTTCTGCATATCCTGAGACGTGACCGAAGATCCCGGGGAAGAGGACGGCACCGCACGGTCCTGGGCCTGAGCAATGGCGGTCTGCAACTGGCGGATCAGTTCCTGCCGCTTCATGGGGCTGATTGCTGACGAGGTTTCGACATCGGCGAGGGCAGCGCGGAGGATTTGCACCGCTTTGGCCGGGTTGGTCCGCCCGTAACGGAGGGCCTGGACGATCGCATCCTGAACCACCGCCTGGGCTTTCTCATCGGCCACCCGGCGGCGGGCCAGGGCTTCCTGGAGCGGGTCGAACGGCTTGGCCGGCTGCGGCGGTTGACCCCAGGCCGTCAGCACCCCAAACCCGAGCATACCGCCGATCAGACACAGCCGGCGTATCGTGGACCCTGGCGTTCTCATGGCTGGCCCCTCCTTCCCGGCCTGCTCCTGCGCAACCCGAAACCGCAATCTTCGTCCCTACTTACTTTCAACGTACCCCCAGTCCTGGCCGTTTGCTAGCAGATTCCGCCACTTCCTTTTCTGCTATGCCGATTGGGCATCCCTACCATCGGCTCTCTTGCCCCAGGACGAACTGTTAGATTCGTCACCATCTCTACCACCCAACTCTCCCTACCGCCCAACTTGGGGTAAGTCGCCGGGTTGCCCGGATGGTCCCGCCAGGGCGAGGCACGCACTTGCTTCGGGATACGGTGGGGAGATGCAAGCCCGCGAGCAGGACCGAGGTCCCCCTAATGTGCCGTGTCCACAAATCGCATTTCCCGAATGACGGTCACCTTGATTTCCCCCGGATAATCCAGTTGCTGTTCAATGGCGCGGGCAATCTCTCGGCAGAGGCGGGCGGCATCGGCATCGGTGGTCTTCTGAGCGTTGGCAATCACCCGCAGTTCCCGTCCCGCCTGGATGGCAAACGCCTGTTCCACTTCGGGGAAGCCGCAGGCTACTGCTTCCAGTTCCTCCATGCGTTTGATGTATTTTTCCAGGGTTTCCCGGCGTGCTCCGGGACGACTGGCACTGATGGCATCTGCCGCCGCCACCAACACGGTATAGATATGATCGCTGGTGATGTCATCATGATGGCATTGAATGGCGTGGAGAACCTCCGGGTTGTTCTCGCCATAACGCCGGGCCAGATCGGCCCCCACTTTGGGATGCCCGCCCTCCATTTCGTGATCGGCAGCTTTGCCAATATCGTGAAGCAAGCCGCAGCGACGGGCCAAGGCGGGATTCAAACCCAGCTCCCCCGCCATCAGACCGCACAAATGCGCCACCTCCACCGAATGGGCCAGTACATTCTGACTGTACGAAGTGCGGAAATGGAGCCGGCCCAGCAGATAGATCAACTTGTCGTGCAGCAGGCTGACATCGGCATCGCGGGCCGCCTGCCGACCCAACTCCATCAGATACTTCTCCATCTCCGCCTGGGTTTCCTGGACCACTTCCTCGATACGGGTGGGGTGAATTCGTCCGTCTTCGATGAGTCGCACCAGAGCCCGACGGGCCGTTTCCCGTCGCACATTGTCAAATGCCGACACCAGTACCACCCCCGGCGTATCATCCACAATCACATCCACGCCGGTGATCTTCTCGAAGGTGCGGATATTCCGGCCTTCCCGCCCGATGATCCGGCCTTTGATGTCATCGGAAGGAATGTCCACGGTGCTGACCGTGAAAGTGGAAGTGTACTGGGCGGACCAGCGTTGAATAGCCGTGGCCAGGATTTCCCGAGCTTTCTGTTCAGAGAGTTCGCGCACCCGTTCTTCGTGTCGGCGAATCCGCTCGGCCAGTTCAACGGCCAATTCCTTCTCCAGACGTTCTAGCAGCAGTTTTTCAGCTCCTTCCCGGCTCAGCCCGCTGATCTGCTGCAACTGCTGCATTTGCTGGGATAGCAATTCCTCGAGCTGCTGATGCTTCTTCTCCCACTGATCCTTGCGTTCGCTCAGCTTCTCCTTGAGGGCCTCCAGTTGCTTTTCCTTGCGTTGGAGTTCCCGGAGTTTGTGTTCTAAGGCCGCCTCACGTTTCTCCAGGCGTCGCTCCTGTTCGCGCAACTCCGCCCGGGCCGTTTCCAGCTCGCGATTGAGTTCCTCCCGCCGACGCACTGCCAGATCACGAGCCTGCAACTCGGCATCGCGGAGCAACTGTTGGGCTTGCACACGGGCTTGCTCCACCAGAACCCGTGCTTCCCGCTCCAGTTCCACCAATCCCGAAGACTTGCCATCTTCCAAGGCTGACGCCGAGGATGCAGGGGTTTCCGGCCCGGCAATGGACCTGGTCGCGCCCGCAACAGTGACCACGGAAGAGGACGGGAAGGTATGGTCCAACGGTGGGTTTTCGCTCGGGGAGGCAGTTGAGGCAGGAGCCGACATCTGACGCCGTCGCCACCACCAGAATCCGCCTCCACCCGCCGCCAGGAGCACTGCTGCACCAGCGAGCAAGGCATGGAACGGCTCCATACGACGTATACTCCAGAATGCGAGCCATCCCCGCGGGCCATGGGCCTGCTGTCCTGCCAGAGGGGAACATCCGCACCCTCGGCGAACCGAGCCGGCGTGCAACTTCTGCTCACGCCCCACGCCCGGCACCGTAGCCGCTGGGCGATCCACTCCATCATTCCCAGCAACCAGGCTAGAACATCGCTCAGCCGGCCAATGCCCCCAAAGGACCGCTCGCTTAGCAATAAACTTCCTACCATGGCTCCACGTCCACGAACAACGCGGACGGCCGATCCCACGCAGATCGGCTCGCTTTCCCGGCCACCGCCAGCGACCACCGGGCCTCAAAACCCTTCACCGGCCCCTGGCCACCCCCGGCAGCACAAGAAAGCCTGCTACTTCATTTGGTTATTATCACGTCCCCCTCCCCCCTCTGCAACCCACCCCCACCCGCCAACTTGAGACGGTCCCAAGCACACCCCCTCGGCCTTGTTGTTGCACTAGCTTCTCATCCGCTAGCACGCCCCGCCCCCTTTCCACATCAGCATGACTCACAAAACTTATACATATGCCATTGTTATTCGTTTCGTTAGATTCAACAATCCCTCTCTACCGACACACTCCCAAGGCACTATCTTTCTTTATCAAGCCGGCTCTGCATACTTAGCGCACCGCACAAACACACAAACCTCTCTTCACATCAACACTCAAACTGGGCAACCAATTTCCTGGCAGGGCTGAGCAAGCTGAAGCCCGACACAATGCCACCCTGATCTTGTTGGGACATTGACTCGAAGACCTCAAGCCATCGTCTTACCGATTCCTTATTCCTTATTGATAACCTGATAGCCGCAATCATCCGAGCCAACACGTTATATTCCCAACCGCCGTTATACTCCTCAGCCACTGTCCTTTTGCCGGTACACCTGGAGCGGTTGACCTGTGGCCTCTCTAAGCCTGATACCTCAATGGTGTTCGACTGAGGTCACCCACTTGCCATCCTACCCGCTATGCAGGTCGCAGATTCAATAAGAATGAGGGAAAGCTAAACTGGGGAGCGACGTGCGGACTGAGATTTCTATCAGAGATTGCTCTTATTTCTAGAAATCCAGACTGATAGTAACATTGTTAACGACAAATGATTGATATAACCAGTGGTAGATATTTGAAAATATGGTCAGATTTATCATGTTCATATCAGCTATAGCATACGCACGACCAGTGACCTTGAAATAGTTAGGTATCGAGTTTTCTTCGGCTATCAGCCTTAAAACGTTCAGGCCGCCCTTTCACCAGTTCCACTTGGTACCTCCTACGATCGAGAACTTCCAGGAAGCCGAGAATATGTCCATCGACCACTTCTATCTTTCCTCGAACTTCTTTGATTTCCACTCCTGTTTTCTTACATAATTTTTTGAGAGCCACTTTGTCAATGTTTTTGGTTTCTCCTAATGATCGGATCGATGCTAAGTACCGCGCCGCACGGGAATGAACACGTGCATATTTCTCAATCGTGTCAAAATTCACAAATGGCATATCCGTCCGCATTATTGCAATGTTCTTTGGCACCGCTTCTTGGACTACATGTTGGAGTTTAGCTACGAATTCAAAGCAACTCGGCCGAAGGATATGCACATTGGCTGCATCAACAAGGAGATCAAAATCATTATCTAACTTAAATACGGTATCTGTCACTATCGTTAGAGTATCATCTACTAGACGGACTAAACGATTCTTGCTCTTGAGAATACCTTTGAACTGTATTGCACGCCGTAATGCTGTGAGACGCCTATTTTCCTTGTCGGTCATACGTGCGAAATAACTGCTAATACCTACCGGATTCGACAACGCTGTGGCATCGATCCTGAGGTCCACAGCCTCATGTAGATGTCGAAGGCCAGCGGCCAGCTCCTCGTGGAGGGGAAAGTAAACGTACTGAGCACTTCCATAACTCTCTGACGGCTCATATTTCGTGGGTGCATCCTCATGTCTACTCATAACTTCCCAAGTCGTTATCGCCATCTGCCGGAGAACCTCTTGAACGCTTCGATCCACTGGAACCACGACAAAGGATTCCTCTCCGCTACCATCATTACAGCCTACACCAAACTCTACAGTTATCACATTCTCTAAACTAAATTCCAACTCTGGCTTCATATCTCAGCTTCCAGATATACAGTATCACTTAGCCGGTAAGCTACGATGCGCTCGTTCTTTCTCAGATTTATACGACGACTGAGAAGGACAAAGGGGGTCCTCCCTGTGTAAGGATTACCATCATCCGGAGGATAGACCGTAAAGACACGATAGCCAAGGGCCGCGAAGATCAGGTTCATATAGTGTAAATTCAGATGCCAGAACAGAAATACGATAAATGCTAATGCTACAAGTGATGAACTCAGGTACCGCCAGTTTCCCAAATCTTCCGAGTAGAACGGCAATAGCATCGAGAACAGGTACACGAGGATATGGTCACGGTGATCATCGGCCTCGCCCACCACAAGTTCACGTTTATCCTCCTGCTTCTTCGCTATCCTGATTCGGAGCCATAGCACACCGTTCGGTACAACAATCATAATAGCACAAAATGTGAGGAAGTATGAGTCGGATATCAGACTATTGCCGCGAATCGACCAAAGAATGAAAAGCGGTGACATGCTGCTTAGAACCATGAACAGACGGGCCACCCCCAAACCTTGGCTATGCCTCCTCGTGGAAGTCATCATTCGACCCTCAAAATCAGAGTGCTCATGTGGTGTGTTCTTACCCTACAAAGCGTTAGGAGTATGCTACCGAATCTCACAAGGTACGACATGCTAATCGACGACGCCCACATTGGCTGATCTGTCTCGCTAGCTTTAGTTCCGGCAGCGGTATGACCCAGTCGAGAACTTCGGCTTGGCTGGACCGGAAAGACTGGGTGAGCTACTGGTACAGATTTTTCGCCATCGTCTAAGGAGTCATTCGGTCAGTGTTCCTCAACTTCGGCGGCCATGTCGATTACACACATAAAATATCTCATCGGCTTGTGTTGGGAGAGGCTTGGTAACTATCCATACGGTAATCCTAGCTTTTTTTTCCGCTCCAAAGAGCGATTGCAGGACATGAGATTTCACCAACTGGGAGGAATAAGTCGGCTTCATTTACGATGGTGTTGGGGAGAGGCTGGCGGAAAGGCAGCAGCAACGCATCCCATGGACGTAAGAATGCGCCGTCTGGAATGTCCCCTTTCCGAAGTGGAAAGTAAGCGATTTTTTCATATCTGTAAAATACTAAGCAGCAAGGGGTTAGAAAAATTTTTGGAAAAATTGTCCACTTGCTATTGACTTCGGTCAGTTTTGGAGACATATTTACAGTACCGATACAAACTCTTTTTCCCGACCCAGGGCAATACCATGCCCCAACCATGCAAAGTCGCGTCTCAGCAGCGACCCCACAGTCCCCGGCGAAGTTCGTGGATACCGCGGAAACCCTCCTTGGTTCTCCCGGCGAACTTGTGCCCACCCAGAAGTACCCATCGAAGCCAGGACTCGACGCCGCCGATGTTCCGTCTGAGAATATCCGCTCCGCTCGAGGTCCACCCGCAGAGGAAGATCAGGCCGTTCGCACAGTGCGAAGCCGACTCGGCCTCAGGCCACCGGCAGAGGGGCCAACCGGTGAAAGCGGGTAAAGGTGCAGGACAGGCCCTCAGCCCGGCAACCGCGAACAGCAAGCACCGGACGAAGTCTCCCAGGTGCATCAGTTCCGGTTGTTCCAATTCGGGAGGTCTCACGCTTGACAAGAGGGGAAAACTTCTTTAGCCTGACGCGCACGTAGTGCGGTCTTGGCTGAATTCGGACGAAAAATCCCAAGAAAGAGACGGAGAGATCGAATCACGTAGTCAGAGCGTTGCGGTGTCGATTTCTCTGAGTAGAGAAGGACGGGGAAACCATGAGTGCACCATCGACGAGCGGCAGTCCCACGCCGGCAGCCAAACGGGAAATCAAGCTGATCAGCCACTCGATGCTGTTCTACTGGTGGCCGATCTGGACCTTGGGCTACATCCTGGCCGCCATCACCTATTTCGATAACACCCGTCTGGCCGTCGTCCCAGACGGCTCCAAGGTGACTCTTCTGGCGAAAGAGTCCGATGAGAAGACGATCGTGTACCGCCTGGCGGTGTCGCGGAACACGAAGTCGCTGGAACAGGCACGACTGGCCACGGAAAATCCGGGGGAAGGTCCGCCGTTCAAGCCGCGGGTTTCGGAACGAGCCTGGATGGGCCCGGTCTTCTGTGTGGTGCTGCTGCTGGTCATTCTGATTACGAACGTGCCGATGCGGGGGCTGTGGTCGTTTCTGGTACTGATGACTCTGGCCCTAGTGGCCCTGATCATCACCCTCATCCCCGGCGGTTGGGACGCGGTGCTCAGCGCGGTGTTCCACCTGCATATTTACATCAACCTGGCCGGCTATCTTTTTGTCGCCACCATCGTCTTCCTGATGTGGATCGTCTCGGTCTTCATCTTCGACCGGCGGACGTACATGATCGTCACACCTGGCCAGATTCGGGTGTGTGAACACATCGGTGCTTCCATCCGTTCCTTCGATACGATGGGAATCGCCTTTGAGAAGCAACGGGATGATCTGTTCCGTCACTGGCTCTTGGGATTTTTCTCCGGCGATTTGATTGTTCGGACGGCGGGAGCCGAACGGGAAACCATTCGCCTGCCGAACGTTCTGTGGATCAGCTGGCGACTGGAGGAAATCCAGGATATGCTCCGTGAGAAAGCGACGGTCAGCTCCGTCTGACTGAATAAATCCCGTCGGACGGGCTTGACCTAGTGGACAATAGTATAGGTAGAAAGTCCGACGAAGCCGGGCAGGAGGTGCGTATTTACCAGTCCTGAGTCTCCTCAGGGAAACCCAGGAACCTACCGCACTTATTCGGTAATAACATCTTTGACGAGGTTGAGGTAATAGTGCCCCTTTTTCTCTTCCAATCGGCGGGCCAAAGCTGCCTCTGCGGCTTTACGTTGATTGAAGGGGAAGGTTTCCACCCGTTTGTTGGTATTGTCGAAGATGACCCAGACAGCCCGACGACGTTCCTCGCGCGTGGGTCGTTTGACCGCGGGCTTCTTGACCGCTTTGGCTTTCTTCTTCTTTTTCGGAACGTCCTCCTCGTCTTCCTCCTCGAACTCTTCCTCGTCCTCGTCTTCGAGTTCGTCCTCCTCTAGGTCCTCCTCCTCAAGGTCATCGCTTTCGTCCTCGAGGTCATCGCCTTCTTCCAGGTCCTCCTCCTGCTCATCGAGATCGTCGTCCTCTTCGTGTTCGCGAGCTTCCAAAGCCTCATATTGTCGCCGCAGGTCCAGACGTGAGGGTCCGCGTCGTCCTTTCGCCATAACCGATGCTCCACCGTATAGAAATCAATGGGATAGTAAGAAAGCACGTGTAGGATATCGTATGAACCGGCAATATAGTATAGAGTAACCTTCCCGCTGACAAGGCGGATGGCCGAACCCTGGTACTTCAGCTGGGGAGAGAACAAGGAAGTCAATAGGCGAGCCGGAAACAGCGTCTAATCAAGGAGTGCCGATGACGACAGGGATTAAGGGCTTGCAGTTGGATAGAGGCACTCAGCCAGGACCGGTCCGGAGCCAGGAGTGTCCCCTCCAGAATGCCAGTGACGAATTGCTGCTGGCCCGTTGGGGACAAGACAACGATGGTAGGGCATTCGCGGTGCTATTCGAGCGTCATCGGCTGGCAGCGTACCGCGTTGCCTGGCGGCTATTGGGTAACGAAGCGGACGCTTTGGATGCCGTCCAGGAGGGATTCATCAAGGTTTTGACGCAATGGCACCAGTTCCGCAGTCAGAGCCGGTTCAAGACCTGGCTGATGCGGGTGGTCAGTCGGGTGGCGTTGGACATCGGTCGCCAGAGGCAACGACACCAACGCTGCCAGTCCTGGTCGCGGGAAGCGGACGTGCAATCTTCCATACTAGCTTGTACCGGTGAGCAGCTGGACGGCCAGGAATTGAGACAGCAGATGTCCAAGGCGTTGGCAGCATTGCCTGAACTTCAACGGCAGGCGCTGGTTCTGTATGTCGATGGTGGCCTGACCTATCGGGAAATTGCGGACGTGCAAGGAGTCTCTCTCGGTACGGTGATGAGCAGATTGTTCCACGCCCGCCAGAAATTACGGATGTTGTTAGCCGGACAGGTACCCGACCCATGAATCATGATCCCCCGATTCGCGACGCGTGCCGTCGTGCCTGGTTGGCAGCCTACGCAGAGGGACAGTTGGAGGGTACCACTCGCGCACAGGTGGAAGGCTGGCTCGATGAGCATCCCCAATTGTGGGCCGAAATTCAAGAACAACAGGCTCTGGGTCAAACCCTCCGGCAGATGATGGATGCCACGGCCCCGTCAGATCCATCTGCGGCGACCTGGGAGGCCCTCGCCCAGCGGATTCAGGCCGCTAGCGTCCCTGCCCAACATGCGGCTGCCCCCGTCCCCTCTCACTGCCGTCAGCGGGGTTTAGTCCGAATCGCTGCGGTTACAGTGGCCAGTGCACTGTTCCTTGGCGGAGTGGTAGGGCTCCAGAACCAACTTCCCGGACCAACCCTCGATCCGCCCCAGATAGGACAAGTGGACCCTCTCTCCGCCCACCCTGCTCACGACGATTCCCCCTCCCCTCCTCTCTCCGAGTTGACAGGCATCTCATGTCTGACCCTGGTCCGTGAAGTGGACGTGCTGCTGGAACGTGTTCCCCACATGGGGGAAGGATGGCTACCGATCGGACGACCTCCCCTGGAGGGGCCGATACAATGGATCCATCAGGACGAGATCGAGGTCATCAGCTTCGCGTCCCACTCCTCCGGCCAGCAGAACATCCCGTGCCTGGTTTATGCGGAAGGGGACAAACCCCTGTTATGGACGCCAGTGCGTGAGTGAGGGATTTATGCTTGTTCCGCTGTGTTGCTTGTCTTGGTCCTGGGTCGTCTGTGGCGAGAGTTCAGCCCAACCAATTCGTGTGACTGTAGTGGTGATTCTGGCCAGCCGTGCCCATGGTCCCGTTGATCCGGTCCTGGAAGAACTGGCTCGGGAGGTCCGCAAGCGGGACCCGCAGTTGCAGAGCTTCCGCCTGGTCGCCACCGAAGCCCAATCGATCCCTATCGGTCAACAGAGCCGATTTACATTGGTAGAACAGCAGCAACTCCAGGTGAAAATCGATACATCTCTGGACGCACGCGGCCGAGTCCGACTTACTGTGACGGCACCGGGTGTTGATCAACTCTCCTACACCTGCGTTTGCGACAAGTATTTTCCCATAGTCACTCCCTATCGCACGCGAAACGGCGAAACACTCATTATCGCCATCATGGTCAAACCCTGCACTCTGAGTAGCCAGGACCCACCTTCGGGTGGGCGCAAGTGATTCACTGACGGAGCCATGCAAACGACCCGATGCCAGGATTGAACCCATAAGCGACCTATTGACACGCTACCACGGAGAAGCAGGAGGTCGAGGAACGACCGGGGTCGGCGAGGTTCCCTTCGAAGATGGAGCCACCGGTGCGAGGATGGCTCCCCCGAGGCTCCCCTCCACCGTGAATTGACGGGTGCTACGGTCATAAATAATACGTTGAGCTGTCTGTTCATCACCGCGGAATCGCCTCCGGATCATCGCAGGAGTGGCCCCGGATCCTTCCAGAATGACGAGCTTGCCCTCGTTTTTGATCACCTCGCCCGAGCCCGCATATTCCTCGCTCTGGAGATAAGCGTTACCATAGGCGTGCATATGTTGACGCGGTGGTTCCTCACCCCGCCGATAAGACCAGACCACCAGCTTGTTTTGACAGGTCAGCAATACCGCCTGCGGTGGTAACTCCGGACGCTTGAGTTCCAGATGAGGATTGTCCGTAGGAACATGTATCACTTGAACAGTGTCGTAAAAAGTAGCTTCCTTATAGTTGCGTCCTTTATCCTTGGCGATCATTCGTTTGGAAAATTGCACAACGGTCAGTTGCATCTCCACCGTTGGGGAAGCCGGTGGACCCGCTCCCCTGGAGGGAGGCGAAATCTCGGAAATCCCCGGTCCCCAGATGCGCACCACTCCCGGTCCATGAGCTTCCAGAAAGCGATACGGTGCAGACTGCTCCGTGTCGCGGGCTTGAGCCAACAGGGTCAGCTCCTGCGCCTCCAGTTGCTGCTGACGTAGTAGCCGTCCGGTCGTAGCATCACGTTCCACCTGATGAAAAAAGACCAACGTCTCCCGGAAATGTTCCGCTGCATCGGCGGGGGAGGGATAACAATGCACAGACTCGATCCGTGGGTGGTCATCGGCTGGGGCTCGTTGGGATGGAGGAGTCACCGGCGTAGCAGCAGGTCCGGAAACCATCGGTGTTGGCACGACCTTTTTATTGGAAGTTGCATCAGGTAGTGCAGGAGAACTTGGAGCTTTATCAGCACGCTCAGCACCAGATTGCAGCGTGGCAAAATACACCGGCCGGTCGAAAATCACTCGCATAGTGTGACAGGTAAGACCGGAGTCTCCCTGAGCCACACTCACTCTCCCGAAAAACTCCGCGGTCCGTAATGCACCTTTGAAAGTCATGCCATCGCGGAAGTGGATGACAATCGGTTCAGCCTTATCCAATGCATTTCCCGCCAGATCCGTGGTAGCCGGAACCGCCATCGAGCCTCGACCTTCGATTACCGCCAGATTGTGCACCTGGTCGATTTTGATCCAGGGACCAATCAATGAAGTCCCTTCATGATGCAATTCGCCAGGGCGATTGTCCCACCCATGAACCGTCAAGATGTTCCCTTCAGGAGTCTGGTCGATCAGGAGCAAGCTGCCCCTGATATCCGTTCCCCGAATTTTGGAGGGGTCGGCGGGATCCTGATGAACAGACACCATCCCTTCACAACGTGCCCGTTCCAGGGTGTAACGATAGATCGTCTTCAAAGGGGGTACAACGTCCGATGGAGGACTTCCAGAAACTCTCTGAGGGGGGTAAGACCCCGGCCTTCCCACGGCTGCGGTTTGGCCATTCGGTCGAACAGGTGGAAGGATTTCCACACGGCGGATCAGCCACGTGTCTATGGTTCGGGCACGAAGCCTCAGGGGGGGCTTTTTCGCCGAAGGAGCTGATGTGGGCGGCGTAGAGGCAGTCGTTTCGGCCTCGTTCCCTGCCCCCGTGATTCCAGGACCATCTGCTGTCTCTCCCGCTTTGGGTGCTGACCGGTTCAGTCGGGAGGAGCCGGCCAAATTAGACCTCCCCGCTGTCGAAGGGCTTCGAGTAGTAGGGGCGTTATCCATCCGGTTCACATCCCGGATCAGCACATTGAGATGATCGGCTTGCTCGATAATCAGCTCGGGCGAGTGAGCCGACACATCCCCTTGTGCCTGGATCCGAGTGGGCAGGACCTGACGGGACAATCTTTCAGGACTTGCTCTGCGATCTTCATCCGCTGCTGTGCGCGCCGTGACGTGGGGTGTGGGGGCAACCCACAATCGGAGAACCTGGGCTTGCAACCGGTACTCGGCAGCAGGGTCCTCGTACCGCGCTGAACCTGTCAAGGTAATAAGATCCGAAGGCACATCCGGGGTGGGTTCTGCCTGGTAGGTAAGAGATTCCTGCCACGTCGCGGAAACTGTACCATCGCGTTCGGTATCCTGCATTTCCAGGCGTCCTGCCCCACGGACTGTCAAGCGATGCCGACGACTCGCCCCGCTGGGACGTGTTGTAGCGGTGAGAGAATCCGAGACAGAACCCGAAGATCCTTCCGAATCGGGTTCCCAGACCAATTCGGCGGGCTTTTGCGGTGTTCCCGCCGTCAGCACGTGACGCTGCTGAACGGCAATAAGGGGAGCACCAATCAGAATAGTTTTCTTCTGGTTGGCATCGTGAATCAAATCGATACCCGTGGCATGCAATTGATCCGCCTCGGAAGAGACAGTTAGAATACGTCCCGGGGTATAGGTCCAAGCATGCAAGCGTCGCAGACGTTGGGCTATCGAAGGGGAAGATGTCGTGGCGTTCTTCTGAGCAGGCACTGGGTTGGACACCACAGTACCAGGCGTTTCATTGTTTGTTTTACCGCTATCTAGTTCCAGTTCTAACACCTGCGTGAACAAGCTCTGGATTCCCGTAGCTGGTGTAATGCGTGTCACCTGGACATCGTTGGGCAAATGGGGAGCTACGTGAGGAAGAACCTCGAAACGTGCGGTGTTTTTTTCGGCATCGTAAAGGAACGGGCCACGCGTTTCCACCTGAAGCAATTCCCGATGATTGAGGAGCAGGTGTTGATGGCCAGCTATCAGTCCTCCGAGGGTAACCATCGCGGCGTGCGTTTTCCTGGCGGGCAGTGCAGGTGTGCGTACTGCACCGAGCAGGGAAGCACCCCCCGCTTCCAACCAGAGATGAAGCCGGACTTGCTCGAGCAATTCAACCCTACGCAAGCCACTCAATGGACTGGAACGAGAAGTCGGAGAATTCAAGGATTTCTGGCTGTGGGAAGGTAGAGAAGTTCGAGGTTGAAGATAGACCCGCAGTCCTATCGCTGTAATGGTCGGTGGCGGTAAACGTTCGCCGGCTAGTACCGCTGCCACCACCGTGGGCTGACGCATTTCCGCTGCCGGGATTGCGGCATACACCCCACTCTGCCCCTCCCGATGCGGAAGATTGGCACGATCCACGATTTCCACCGGAGCATCCGTCCAGATGTCCGGTCCGAGGATGGAGGTGTTGGGTGACGCCTTATGATCCCGATAAAACACGGGCCCAGGAGTTCGCAGGATCAGCCAACGATTCGGGTCCATCGATCGTTGATTGTGGGTTATGTGGACCATACCCACACGAGGATCACTGCGACTTACAGCGGCATCAGGATCGCTGATCAGCTCCAGGCGGATCAACCGTGCCTCGTTCATATCGGTGGGAGTCCGGATAAGTCGGTCGAATTCGAGGACAGCTTTATCGGCATGGAAGGTGGCAATTTCCACCGTTTCTCCGGGTTGAAGCTGATGAGGAGGCTTGGGCTTGCCAAAGACTGCTGCACTGAAGGGGGTGACGGTCACACGCTGGGAATCAGGCTGAGCTGGCGGCCGTCCGCAGGCGACCACGAGAGTTGTATCACCCCGTCGGAAGGCCAGACGTGTGGGATAGCCAAGTGATTCCACTTCGGGGCTGTGTTCGCCAAACGCCTGTTTGAGCAATTCCAAAGTCGGCGTAACGGGTTGCTCCGGATAGCGGAGCTCCCCCTGCGCGGGAATCAAGTAACGCGTGGGCAACACGGGCAAGCCGTCCAACCAGCCCAGAAAATGGGCATAAGAGCCATAGGCCAGTCCGAAGACGACCACACTGGAGACCAGCAATAAGACCCGACGTGCTGTCACGCACCCTCCCGGCCACACTCTCAGGTCATTACAGAAACATGTCCATCAGTGCCTACTCGGCATTCGTCAGCCGGATGGTTCAATCTTTTTTCTTCCATCCGTCGCATTTCGGCATTCATCAGGCGGATGGTTCAATCTTTTCCTTCCATCCGTCACTTTCTTGCCAAGCTTGCTCTAAGGTGGTCTGCCACTTCCCTTGCCGAGATAACAACCATTGAACAACGTCTCGGACTACCCCCTGTCCCCCTCGGCAAGGTGTTATAAAATCCACGCACGCGAGCACTTCGGGACAGGCATCGGCCGGTGCAGCTGCCACACCTACCTGCCGCAATAGCGGAACGTCAAGCCAATCGTCCCCGACCGCACAGATTTCGGACCGCTCCAACCGCAAGTCAGCACAGATTTCGGACAAGGCCTGAGCTTTATCAGCTACACCTTGTCGCATGACATCGACAGACAATTCCTCCGCACGCCGCGTCAACGCTAAACTACTTCGACCTGTGAGGATGACGGTCCATCCTCCTGCCACTTTCCATAACTTGAGCGCGGACCCGTCCCGCACATGGAACACTTTGATGTCTTCCCCATCAGCGGTGTAATACAAACGTCCATCTGTCAGTACCCCATCGACATCGAGGACCAGGCAGCGGATCCGCTGGATGCGTTCACCCAGATCAACCGCACGGTAGGCTGGGAACGGTAATAGGGTGTCCATGCGAGCCTGCGTGTTGCATATAAGCCATTGGAACGATCATCGCATTTACGCCCGAGTATGATGCCACATCTCCCGGTATGATGCCACATCCCGAGTATGATCCCACATAATGGGAAATTACGACCGAGTATGATGCCACACCCGTAACTTCGAGCTTCAGCACCAGTCTAAGCACTCTTGCGTTGACTGATGATTCGGAATGTTAGGGGTTCGGTACCAACGGCTTCCTGTTCTATTCCGATCAGATCGGTTATGTCGAGCATACCTAAGGGTCGTCCCAATTCATCCACAACCGGCAGTTCGCTGATTTTGTGGGACCGCAACAGATCGACCGCTTCCGCCAGCCGTGTGTGGGGACCCACGACAATGGGCTGACGGGTCATGACTTCGGCAATGGGTCGATCCAGAGCGTGATCCTGACGGGACTCAAACAGGCGAGCCAGATCGCTATCGGTAAATAAACCGGCCAGACGTCCTTGATCATCCAACAGCATGATGGCACCGGTACGGCGGCCGTGATGGCTCGCTTGCGTGAATACTTCACGGACAGTAGCGGAAGCCGATGCTACGCGCAACTCCGAGCCACGACGCATGTAGTCAGTCACTCGCGCCAGACGACGCCCCAGGCTCCCCGCCGGATGATTGCGAGCAAAATCTTCCTCCGTGAAGCGGCGCTGCTCCATCAGGACAAAGGCCAGGGCGTCCCCCAGGGCGAGCATGACCGTGGTGCTGCTGCTCGGTGCCAATCGCAAAGGACAAGCCTCTTCCAACGGCCCATAGAGGACTGCCGCATCGACGGCTTGTGCCAATCGGCTTGTGGGCTGACTGGTGATGGCATACATTCCCGCGGTCCGCTGACGCAAGGAAGGGATCAAACGCACCAATTCTTCCGACTCACCGCTGTGGGACAGGAACAATGCGACATCATCTGGGGCTACCATGCCGAGGTCACCATGCACAGCACGGATCGGATCGAGAAGATAGCTGCGCGTCCCCGTGGAGTTGAAAGTCCCCACGATTTTCTGGCCAACATCAGCCGATTTGCCCACCCCTACTACCGCAACACGTCCTCGGCACTGCCACAAACCCGCGACCACTCGTACAAAACCTTCATCCAACCGTTTTGCCACCAATCCCAGAGCTTGACTTTCCTGAGCAAGCACCTTACGTCCGAGCTCCAGCCAGCACTGCTCCCAATTCCTTCCGACTGCCGATGGGATTTCCATAGAACCGCGACCCCCGGCTTCCTTCGTATGAGACTGGTGAAAATTTCGTATTCTATCCAGGCACCTTACTGTCTGACATCACATATCCAGTAACGCATATCCTTGCAAGAGGAATAGCCAGCCATCAGGACTCATGAGTGCCGAGATTGGAACTTTTGGAGGTAGCGCCTCGTCACCGATCCGCGGTTGCCGAAACCATCATACCACAGTGGGTAAGACTGAGTTTGTGGTCCCTTTCCCAAGTATGACCCGGAGTTTTATCCTTGACTGGGCGAAGATCTTGTTGTTTGCAGAGAATAAGTCCCCTGGAGCGAAAGATCGCCGAAGCTCTACGAAGAAAGCAGTTGAATCCTAACGAGTGACGGACTACCCACGGGGAGGACCACGCTTTGCCGACTAGCTGTAGCTAAAATGAAATCAAAGAAAGATCACGAATCAGCCCATTCGAGGAGCGTATGAGCGAGCGTTACCTGTTCAGTATCAACCACCTCACCAAGCACTACGGCAAGAAAGAGGTGCTCAAGGACATAACCCTATACTTCTATTACGGGGCGAAGATCGGGGTTATTGGTCCCAACGGTGCCGGGAAGTCTACTCTGCTTCGGATCATGGCAGGGGTGGATCAGGATTTCATGGGGGAAGCCTACCCGAACAAAGGAGCAACAATAGGTTACGTGCCTCAGGAACCCCGTCTGACTCCGGGTACCACCGTGCAAGAGCAATTGGAAGAGGCCGTGGCTCCCCTGCGGGCCTTGCTGCGTCGCCAGGAAGAGATCGGGGAAGCTATGGCACAGCCCGATGCCGACTTCGAACGGTTATCCGAAGAGATGGAACGGGTACAGGCCCAAATCGACGCCTGCGATGCGTACAACCTGGATCGTCGGTTGGAAGTGGCCATGGAAGCCATGCGGCTGCCCCCTCCCACGGCCCTGGTGGATCATCTTTCGGGGGGAGAACGCCGGCGGGTGGCCTTGTGCAAAGCCCTGCTTCACCCGTACGATCTGCTCCTGTTGGACGAACCAACCAACCACCTGGATGCCGAAAGCGTAGAGTGGCTCGAGCAGCATCTTAAGGAATACCGTGGTGCCGTCGTTGCTGTAACCCACGACCGGTATTTCCTCGATAATGTCGCCCAATGGATTTTAGAGCTGGATAACGGTCGCGGTTATCCTTATCAGGGGAACTACTCCGGCTGGCTGGAGCAGAAAAAGAAACGCCTGGAGCTGTTGGAGAAACAAGAGACGGCCCGACAGAAGGCGCTCCAACGGGAATTGGAATGGGCCCGCATGGCCCCTCGCGCCCGCGTGGCAAAAAACAAAGCCCGGTTGGCAGCTATCGAAAAACTCCAGGAACAACAACTCGATCTGGAAGAACGGGAACTGACAATCCAGATCCCGCCGGGACCGCCCCTCGGAGACTTGGTCGTCCGCGCCGAAAATCTGCGAAAAGTGTATGGAGACACAGTCCTGTTCGATAACCTCAACTTCAACCTACCCAAGGGCGGAATTGTCGGTGTTATCGGTCCCAATGGAGCTGGCAAGACCACTCTCTTTCGCATCATCACCGGGCAGGAGCAACCAGATGGTGGCCGGCTGATCATCGGACCCAGCGTCCGGATCGCCTACGTCGATCAACATCGCGATCATCTCAACGATAACAACACGATATTCGAGGAGATCACCGGAGGTGCGGAGTATCTGCAACTCGGAAAGCAACGGATCGCCAGCCGAGCCTATTGCGCCAAGTTCAACTTCCGCGGTCCGGATCAGCAAAAGAAAGTGGGAGATTGTTCCGGCGGAGAGCGGAACCGCATCCACCTGGCGAAACTGTTGCGCAGCGGGGGAAACCTGCTCCTCCTGGATGAACCTACGAATGATCTCGATGTGGATACATTGCGGGCCTTGGAGGAAGCCCTGCTGAATTTCGCCGGTTGTGCCGTGGTGATTTCCCACGATCGCTGGTTTCTCGATCGAATCGCCACCCACATTCTGGCATTCGAGGGGGATAGTCAAGTGGTCTGGTGCGAGGGGAACTACGCGGTATATGAGGAGCAAAAACGAGCACGCTTGGGCGCAGAAGCCACCCTTCCCCGACGGATCCGTTACCGCAAGCTGGTGCTTTGAAACGAGGCGCCTACAGGGCGAGTAAACCTTTGCACCGAGTGGTGATCGCATGGAAAGTTGCTCCAGAACCAGAGCGATTTGTTTCCCGAAGCGAAGGAAATACGGAACAATGGTTCAAGTATGAACGCCCGACAAGAAATGAGATAAGGAGCAAACGCGACCGGCGACGGACTTATCAGGATTTTCACACTGTGAGGCACCATGCTGGAGTTGATCGAGGTAACCAAGGTATATATCCAAGGCCGACGAAGCGTTCCGGCGGTTCAGGGAGTGTCCCTGGTGATCCGGCCGGGGGAGTTCGTTTCGATCATGGGACCATCCGGTTCTGGAAAGTCAACGTTGATGCACCTGATGGGAGCATTGGATACTCCTACCAGCGGACGGGCCTTGTTCCAGGGTCAAGACCTGCAGAGTTTGAGCGACCGGCAGCGTTCGTTGCTTCGGAGGGAACGGATCGGTTTCGTATTCCAGGCATTCAATCTCCTGCCGACGCTGACCGCTGCGGAGAACGTGGCTTTGCCGCTGCTTCTGGCTGGTCGAAGCCGCCGTCTGGCCTTGCAACGGGCTTATGAATGCCTGGAGCAGGTAAATCTAGCCCATCGGCATGACCATTTCCCCGATGAATTGTCCGGTGGTGAGATGCAACGGGTGGCGGTAGCCCGAGCCATTGTAGCAGACCCCGACGCTGTGCTCTGCGACGAACCCACTGGTAATCTGGACTCTCAGAACAGCCGTGAGATCCTTTCGCTGTTGGCCCGTTTACCGGAACCAGGTCGCAGAGCTGTCGTAATGGTGACGCATGATCCCACCGCAGCGGCTTATGGTACACGCCTGGTTCGTATCCGGGATGGACGCATCGAATCGGATACTCCGGTGACGAAGGTTGCCACGTCCTGCGAAGCCCTATAAACGGGGAGTCCGTTCCCGATGGCTACTATGGTGTATCGTCTGTTGAGCCGCCGTTATCTCCAGTTGCATTGGGAGCGGGGGCTGCTCATCGTCGCCAGTATCGCCCTTGGCGTGGCGACTTTGATCTCGGCTCGCATTCTCAACCACTGTATCGAAGTGGCTGCTCAGGACACAACGACACCGATCGATGCAGCGGCATTGTACGTCAGCAATGGTGAAGCTGGTGTGCTCCGCCAACTGGTCAACGAGATTCGTGCGGCCCGTATTCCCGGGCTGAAAGCTGTCGAGCCGCTGGTCTATGATCGCGTCACCCTGCCGGACCTGGAGAATCGCTCGGCGGTGCTGCTGGGCGCCGAGGTGTCCACTCAGATCCTGGACAGCAGCAACCCTCTCAAAGTGCAAGTCACTCCATTGGCCCAGCTTCCTCGTTGGCAATTGCTACCGATCCTGGCTGCGATCCAACAGGGAGATTGGGCCAAAGCGGCAGAGTTATGGGATCGCTTGCCGGGGCGTCTCGCTGTCGTGTCGCGTTCGATTTATGACGCGATGGTACAAGCCGGCAAGCAAGATAAGCCCCTCCGCCTCCGGCATGCCCTGCGGGATGTGGATTGTCTCGTGGTCGGCGTAGTGGACTTTGCCCCGGATTCACCACTCAGCAGTCTGGGGAAAAACCTGGTCGGAATGAGTGTCGGTCAGGCAGCACGCGTTGTCCGCCCTTTACCTCCGATCGGAGCGGTGGGAGGGGGGTTCCTGGAATATGCTGTCGAACAAAATTGGGGGGAAAAGGTCAATCGGATCGATCTGTATCTCGAACCGCACGCGGACATCGAGGCGGTAGAACGACAGGTCAGCGCCGTGGTGAGAGGCCGGGCAGCAGTGCGCACGCCCGATGCTCAAAGGCGTAGCACCCAGGAAGTCGTCGGCGGCTTGCAACTGGCCTTCTACATCTGTGCCCTGGGGTCGATGATTGTCGGCCTGTTTCTGGTGTACAATGCCATGGTCGTTACGATCGCGGAACGACAAGCCGACATCGGTATTCTCCGCGCCTTGGGAGCTACGCGTGGGCAGATTGTCATCCTATTCACCTTCCTCGCTCTGGTTCTTGGCTTCCTCGGTGCCCTGGCCGGCATTCCGCTGGGAATGCTCCTGGCAGAGACAGCCTTATGGCAGTTCCGTGAAGAACTGGCTTCCATGTTCCTCAACCCCGATGTGCAACCACAGCGGTGGGATAGCCATCACGCATACTGGGGTGTGGGAGCCGGGGTGACCGTGGCAGTCGTGGCTGCCTTGATACCCGCCTTGCAGGCCGCCAATGACGATCCGGCCCAGGCTGCCCGAAGAGGTTTGCAACGTCGGGGACGACTCTGGAAGTTGCTGCATTATCTGATGTGCCTGCTGCTGGTGGGCGGTGGTCTTGCCGCCATTGCTCTACGTCATCATCTGCCGAGTACACGTACCGGTTCGATTGGCGGTATGGCCATGCTGCTGATAGGTTTGCTGTTGTCTGCACCGCTGATGGTCCGATACTTAGTCCCCATCCTTCGGCCTTTGGTACAGGTCTGCTGTCCTTTTGTGATACGTTTGGCCTTTGACAATCTGGCCCGTGCCCCCGCACGCACCGGCGTTGTCCTTGGCGCTCTGGCCGCAGGGGTAGCCCTCATGTTCCAGACCGCAGGTGTGGGTCGCAGCAATGAGGAACCGGTAATCGCCTGGATCGATCAGGTGGTGCAAGCCGACTATTTCGTTTTCAGTGGCAACATGATGTCCGCCAATACCTCGAATTCGCCGATGAGGGCGGAGGTGGTCGAGGAATTGCGACAATTGCCGGGTGTGGATCATGTGATGGCCATCCGTTACTCAAGACCCGAGTATAACGACACAATTGTGTACTTGTTGGCGGTGGATGCTGTCGATTATGTCCGAGCCACTCGGGAACGTGTGCCGGTCGGTCTGCCGGACTTGGAAAAGTTCTTGGACCTGCCGGACACGGATGATGTGCTGGTCAGCGAGAATTTCGCCCGACGTCACAAAGTTCAGGTCGGCGACATAATCACCTTGCCAGGACCCAGGGGTCCGCTCCATTTCCGCATGATCGGAACGGTGCGTGATTACTCCTGGAGTCGGGGAACGATCTTCATGGATCGGCGACGCTATGCGGAGTTGTTCGAGGATCATCTGGTCGATATGTGCCATGTGTTCCTCCAAGCCGACACCTGGGGACAACAAGCCGGCGTTGTGAACTTGCAGAACTACGTTCAGCACCGCGGGTTATTCATGACCGATCGTCACTCTCTGCGAAGCTTCCTTACCGACCTGATTCAGCGTCTTTATTTGTTCGCCTATGCCCAACAGGTGGTGGTCGGCATCGTCGCCGCCCTAGGTGTGGTGACCGCATTACTGATTTCTGTGCTGCAACGGCGTCGAGAGCTGGGCTTGCTCCTGGCGGTGGGTGCCACACCGCTGCAGGTACTTCTGAGCGTGCTGGCCGAAGCACTACTGCTCGGTGTACTAGGAACTCTCATCGGCTTTCTGGTCGGTTTGCCGCTCGAATGGTATATCCTTCAGGTCATCATGGTCGAAGAATCAGGTTTTGTGTTTGAGGTCGTTGTGCCGTGGAAGCAGGCGGGCGGAATAGCCATAGCTGCGGTGGGAAGCGCTGCTCTGGCGGGATTGTGGCCGGCCTGGCGGGCGGTACGGACACGGATCCCGGAAGTGCTTCAATATGAGTAATATTCTGACTACCGGCCGCTGATTCAGGATCCCTGGTTCCATCACTCGGTGAATTGTCGCTGCTCTACCTCGCTCCCCCTCGGGAGAATCACTCCGTCGGGACATTTCCCTTTCTGAGCGACGAGAAAATAGAATACTTCCATCCAATATAAAATGAGGGCTTGACGCAGGGGATGATCCCCGCGGCGGCTGGTCGGGTGTGGTATTGACCGTGAAGCTACGGTTCCAGTAGCTTGAGGCATCCGTTGCCGCCGTGTAGCAGGAGAACGACAGGAATGACTATGACGCAAACTGCTGCCCTGGAGCCGACCTTTTGGGAGCGTCTCGGGGAGAAGTTCAACACCTTTGTGGAAGGGTGCGTTCAGTTTCTGGCACGCCTCATGTGAGGATCCGCCAATGATCGTAAGATCAAATCCCTAGGCTATTACCGACCGAAGAACAGCGAGACGCACATCGTCATTCCCGGCAGTCCTCTGGCACGGATCAATGAGCTGGAAGGCCGGATGCAGGCTCTCAGTGATGCCGAACTCAAAGAGCTGACTGTGCAGTTCAAGAAGCGTCTGGCCGCCGGGGAAACCCTGGATGATCTTCTGCCCGAAGCCTTTGCTGCATGCCGAGAGGCAGCCCGACGTACCAAAAACATGCGGCACTACGACGTCCAGCTGATTGGCGGGATGATCCTGCATGGTTACGGGGAAAAACAGGGGGCGATCGCCGAAATGGTCACCGGTGAAGGGAAGACCTTGGTGGCAACCCTCCCCGCATACCTGAACGCCTTGGAAGGCAAAGGGGTGCACATTGTCACAGTCAACGATTACCTGGCACGCCGGGACTGCGAATGGATGCTCCCGATTTACAATGCCCTCGGTGTGACCGCCGCTTACATCCAATCGGATATGGACCCGGATAGCCGCCGCCGGGCTTACCAGGCGGACATCACCTACGGCACCGCTAGTGAGTTCGGTTTCGACTATCTCCGGGATAACATGAAGCTGGCCCGGCACGACGACGAGGAGTTTCACCCTTATTACCGCCAGGTGCAGCGGGTGCCGCTCAATTATGCCATCATCGATGAAGTGGATAACATCCTCATCGACGAGGCGCGTACACCGTTGATTATCAGTGGTCCTGCGTTTTCCGATGCCCGCCGCTTCGCCGATGCCGATCGTATCGCCCGAGCCTTGACGGAACTGGAGCGCAAAGCCCGCAAGGAGCTTGCCGCAACAGGCGTCGTGGTCATCACCGGTACGGAAGGAGATGGCCTGCCCATCCTTTCCCCGCCGGATCCCAAACGGGTCGATCCGCAAAATCCCCCACCACGCGGCGTATATTTTGAGATCAAGGAGAAGGAGCGGACCTGTCATCTCACGGATGCGGGAGTCCGCAAGGCGGAAGAGTTAGCCGGAGTCGAAAGTTTTTACACCGCCGGCAACATGGAATGGCCGCACTTGATTGACAATGCCCTCAAAGCGCATCACCTTTATCACCTGGACCGCCACTACATCATCGACCGCGATCCCCGCGAGAATCATGAGTTGAGCATCGTCATCATCGACGAACACACGGGGCGGGCCATGTACGGCCGACAATGGTCCGATGGCCTCCATCAGGCAATCGAAGCCAAGCACCAGAAGGATGGTGTCCGTATCAAACAAGAGACGCAGACTCTCGCCACGATCACCCTGCAGAACTTCTTCAAACTCTATCGCAAACGGGCCGGTATGACCGGAACCGCCAAAACCGAGGAGAACGAGTTTTGGAAGATCTACGGGATGGAAGTTTTCGTCGTACCCACCAACAAACCCTTACGACGGATCAACTATCCCGATGTGGTCTTCCGCACGGAGAAAGAAAAGTGGGACGCCGTGGTGGAAGAAATCGTGGAGATGCACCGCACCGGTCGCCCCATCCTGATCGGTACGCGGGATGTGGATAAAAGTGAAAAGCTCTCCCGCATGCTCAAGATGCGCGGGATTCCTCACGAATTGCTCAATGCCAAGCCGGAAAATGTGGCTCGGGAAGCCGAAATTATCGCCCAGGCTGGCCGTCTGGGAGCAGTGACGATTGCGACCAACATGGCCGGTCGCGGCACCGACATCATCCTAGGCGGCAATCCGGAAACCCTGGCTTGGGCCCGCCTGAAGATGCTCAAAGGTCCCGACGGGCGTCCCCTCTACCCCACACGGCTGGATGTACCCAACGACGTTTGGATCCAAACGGTCGCAGAAATCGAAGCCAAGGAGAAGATGAAGGAGGAAGGACGGAAGGTAGCGGAACTGGGTGGCTTGCACATCATCGGCACGGAACGCCACGACTCACGCCGTATCGACAATCAGCTCCGCGGGCGTGCCGGTCGACAAGGCGATCCCGGCTCCAGCCGCTTCTACCTCTCCCTGCAGGACGACCTGATGCGTCTTTTCGCCGGCGAATGGGTCGCCAACGTCCTGACCCGCCTGGGAATGAAAGAAGGCGAAGCCATCGAGTCCCGGATGGTCACCCGACGTATCGAAAAGGCTCAGAAAAAAGTTGAGGAATGGCACTTCGATCAACGCAAAAACCTCCTCGAATACGACGAGGTCATGGATTACCAACGCAAAAGTGTTTACGGCAAACGCCAGGAGATTCTCGACGGCAAAAATCCCCGCTGGGAAATTCTGGCTATGCTCCGATGGCAAATCGATAAAGCTCTCCAACGTTTCCTGGACCCGGACTACGGACCCGCCAGCTTTGCCAGCTTCGCCACTAATCGTCTGGGTATCGAATTCCAGGCCTCCGAGTTCCGCTCCGGCTACGAAGATGCCGTCAAATACGCCCAGGATAAGGCTGCCAACACCGTACCAACGATCATCCAGGAACTGCTTGAAGAAAATCTCAACCCCGACGAGGATCCCAAGGACTGGCGTTGGAGCGAACTCTGCCGGGCTTTACAAGCGCGTTTCGGCCTGGCCTACACCGAGCGAGAATTGAAAAAGATTCCCCGGGAACGTCTCGATGAATTCCTCATTGCCAAGGCGGAGGAAAAACTCCTGGCCGTTGATCTGCAGGATGGCCAGCGTTACCTGAGCCGCTCCTACGGGGCCGAGTCTCTGGCGGAATGGATGCGGCAGAAATTCGACATCCGTGTCGATCCCACAGTGCTACTCGAGATGGAAGTCGACCAGCTCCGCCAGTTCCTCTATGGCAAGATTCGTGAAGCGTATCGTAAGAAAGACATCGAGTTCCCCGTACTGACCGCCATGCGTCATTATCTGCCCGAAAAGGTCAGTGGCGGCCATCTTCCCGATCGGGAAAAACTCTACCACTGGGCGGTCCAGAGACTGGGCACGGCTCTGGTGACTCTGCGTAACCCCCAGGCATTCGCCGACCCCAATGGCTTCTTCCACGCTGCCTACCAGATTCTGGGCGAATTCGGCTTGACCGAAGAGTTCGTGCGCACCGAATCCCGCAGCCGGATCCGGGAAAAATTGCTGGAAATAGCAGCTCAATCGATCCCTGCAGTTGATATCGAAGAGATAGAAGCCCGTCTGCACGAGGTATTTTCCGGTGCTCGTCAGGCGGAAGAGGAGGACGCCCGAGAACTGGTGGACTGGTGCAAGCAGGTGTTGCACCTGGAACTGGAAGTAGAAACTTTCGTCGGACGAAGTCAGGAGGAAGCCCTGCATCGAATTCTCAATGCCTACGACAAAAAGTACCGTCCGGAGATGCGTTCGGTCGAACGTGGCTTGATCCTGGAACAACTGGATAATGCCTGGAAGTCCCACTTGCTGGTAATGGATAGCCTCCGCAGCGGCGTCGGCCTTCGAGGATATGCTCAGGAAGATCCTAAGATCGTTTACAAACGCGAGGGAATGAAAGAGTTCGAGGCCATGTGGGAGGGTGTGCGCGAACGGATCACCGAGTCCGTCTTCCGTATGGAGGAGATGGGAGATGACGCTGCCCTTTCCGCCCTTTGGGCCGGCGCACGAGCGACCCATGAAGTAGCCCTCTCCGCTTTACAGGCCCGCCAAGCCCAAGAACAGCAAGCTGCCGTGCAAACCAACACCGGTAGCGAAAAACGCATCGAACCCATTCGTAATGTCGGTCGAAAAGTCGGACGGAACGATCCCTGTCCCTGTGGAAGCGGTAAGAAATACAAGAACTGTCACATGCGACTGGAGACGGGAAAACGCTAAGCAGGTCTATTCCCTGCGGAAGGCGAAACGCCTTGTCGAAGGTCGTACCATCCGCTGATTGTTTGCCCTTCAGGGAAGAGAAGCCCATGTTCCTCAATCTGTGTTATGCTTTGGCTGTGTGGTGGCTCTCCCCCTGGATTGTGTGGCGTGCCATCCGTACGGGGCGTTACCGCCGGTGGTTCTCCGCCCGTCTTCTCGGACCTAGGGGTCGTTTTCCTCCACAGGATCAGGATTCGTCCACAATACGTGTATGGTTTCACGGTGTCAGCGTGGGGGAAGTTCACCTTTTGATGCCCCTGGTGCAAGCATTTCGCCAGCGTTTTCCTTCCAGCCAGATCGTGATTTCGGCTTCCACAGAGAGCGGGCTGGACGAAGCCTCCAGGAAATTCTCGGATCTGCTAGTGATCCCTTGGCCTTGGGATTTCACCTGGGCGGTCGAGCGAGTGTTCGACCGCATTCAACCTCAGCTGGTGGTCTTGGCGGAGAGTGAACTGTGGCCCAATTTTCTGCAAGCTGCACGCCGGCGCCAAGTTCCAGTCTGTGTAGTCAATGGTCGGATCAGTCCTCGGACAGCTCGGCGTTGGAAGCAGTGGCCGAAGCTGATCTACCGGTTGCTTTTACAACCCGTGACGCATTTTGCTGTGCAAACCGAGGTGGATGCTCAGTGCTTGCGTCAACTGGGAGTGCCGCCGGACAAAGTCAGCGTTACAGGTTCCGTCAAATATGACGGTGCGTTGCAAGTTTCGCCGGAGAAAACACGGGAGCTGGCCCAATGGTTGGGCGTGCCTTGGCCCAAGCCGCATTTGTTGGAGGCGGAGGATGTGCGATCCCCTGCGGGTCCGCCGATCCTCTGGTTGGCCGGCAGCACTCATCCGCCGGAAGAGGACATTGTGCTACGGGTTTTTGCCCATTTGCGTCGACGTTATCCCCGCTTGCATTTGCTCCTGGTGCCCCGGCATCCTGACCGGTTCGAGGCGGTAGCTCAATTGGTCGCATCCACAGGATGGACCTGGGTACGCCGCTCGCGACACCCGCAACCGCTTTCTTCACTCCCGGCGATCGTCTTGTGGGATACCGTCGGCGAATTGCAAGCGGCTTGGGGGCTGGCAGACGTGGGTTTCGTCGGGGGAAGCCTGGATGGGCACCGGGGGGGACAAAGCATGATCGAGCCGGCCGCCCAGGGAGTTCCGTGCATCTTCGGTCCTCACACCTGGAATTTTCGCGAGCCGGCCCGACAACTGGTCGAACGGGGAGCGGCCATCCTCATCCACCAGGCAGCAGACCTGGCTCCCCATCTGGAGCAATTGCTGCAAAACCCTCCTTACCGCCGTCGGATGGGACAAATTGCCCGAGATTTTGTCCGTAGCCAGCAAGGGGCAGTCCAACGGACTCTTCAGGTGCTGGAAAGTGCGTTGGCAACTCGAAGACCCACCCCTACGGATCGAGGGGGTACCCGACAAATCAACCCTCGACCGATCTCCCCTGGACTTCCGTGTGCCAGAACCCTCAACAGCTCGTGACACAAAGCGTTTTTCCTGAGGGAGCGTCGCAGCGGCTCTCTAAGGAACACCGGGGAGTCAACAGGGGAAAAGAGGATTTCTCCACCAATTGCTAGAATACAAGCATGCCGGAATGGCTGGCGTGGTGTCAGGGTCGCTGTGTGCCGCTGTCTGAGGCAGCGTTGCCTTGGATGGATGCTGGCTTCGTTTACGGTGCCGTTGTGGTGGATAATGCCCGGACGTTTCGGCGTCGCCTGTTTCTTTGGCCGCGGCATCTGGAGCGTTTGCGTCGCCATTGCCAACTTTGTCATATTCCTCTGCCGCATAGCGACACAGAACTGACGGTCATCGCAGATCACCTTGTGACGCACAATGGTCAGTTCCTACCAGCGGAGGAGGAGATACAAGTCGTGACCTTCGTGACTCCTGGCCCGCTCGGTTGGCTCACCGGAGAAGAGCACAACGGGCCACCGACGGTGGGAATGATGACCTATCCTTTGCCACGCCAGCGGTACCGCCGGTTCTTCTCGGAAGGAGTGACTCTGGAAATCGTCGGTCACCAGCATGCCCATCCCAATGACATCCTGCCACCGGCGATCAAGCACCGCAGCCGCCTGATGTGGTACCTGGCCGAACAGCGTAAACATCACCCGTGTTCCGTGCCGGTCCTGGTAAACCAGCAGGGGATCGGAGACACCGCGGTGGGTACGATTGTTGCCGTAAGCCATGGCACGATTTTGCTTCCGCCTGCGGAATGGGTTTTGGAAAGCATCAGCGTGCAATTCCTGCGCGAACTGTGTCAGAGCCAGAACATCCCCGTAGAAGAGTCTCCCTGGGATGTGCGGCACCTCTGGGAGCCTCAGTCCGACGCAGCCGAGACTCCTCTCGGCAAGTCGATTTCAGAGCTGCTGCTGGTGGGCACCGCCTTCTGCATCGCGGGGGTACGGCGACTTGTTTCCCCAAGCGGTGAACGCATCTTCCCTTGGCCCGGAGCCATGTACTCGCTTCTCCTGGCAGCCTGGGAAAGTTATGTCGGCACGCCTATTGCTCGGAGTTTTCTGAAAGATTGACCGTTGACCCTGGATGCCTCGAGCCATCCTGTCCCATCAGCGACGGAACAAATCCGCCGGTTTGACCCCCGGTTGCCATTCCTTAGGACTCTTGAAGCGGAACGGAGAAGGTGTAAAGGTACCCACCACGGTCACATCTGTTTTCTGGGGAATTTTCTCTTCCAACCCGACGGCCCAAAAGCAACCATTGACGATCAAGCGCCGGGTAGCTTCATGAGCAAAGTCCTGGGATGCCCCCAAGGTAGTCGTGAAGACCCGTCCGGCTGTACCTTTCTCTCCCCGATAGGTTTTGACCCATGCGATCGGCATCATCGGATCGTTTTTTTTCCCAGGAACGGGTGGGGAGTCCGGTTGCAAGGTGGCGGTTACTTCTCCGAGCACAATCGGGGTGCTATCGCCAGGTAGAGGAAGGCGGACGGTGTACACGTCGGTGGGGCCGAAGATTTCGCCATCCGCGATCCCCCGCAGTATGGGATGTTTCTCTTGCCCAGGGGCGATCCGTCCTCGAGTTCCCTCTTTCCCGTGGGCACCGTGGTGGGCTACCCATGTTTCCCCCAAGACCTGGCGACCGAATCCCCCGGCATAATCCTCACCGTTGTAATTCCAGGAGTATTTGTGATATTTGCGTCCCTTGGGAATGTTGAAGGCGTGGGTGGCGGTCCTCAGTCCAACGACGGGCTTGCCGCGGGAGAGATAATCAACGATGTGTTGCATTTGCTCATCCGGTAGATTGAGAAAGCGGGTGAAAATCACCATCAGGTCTGCGTTCTCCAGGGCCTGCAATCCCGGGATGTTGCTGATATTCGGGTTGATCGTGCCGGTTTGCGGGTCCACCGTGTAGAGCACGGTACAGGTGAAGCCGTGATGGTGGGAAAGTATCTTGGCTAGTTGGGTGATCGTTTCCTCCGAGCGATATTCTTGATCCCCACTGATGAGAACGATGTGTTTGCCCTGGCCTGGCCCGCTGGTACCTTTGAGCACAACAATGTCGTCGGCTCCCCAAACATTGATGGCCCAAAACGTGAGAACTCCTACCAGAATCAACTCCCTCCGAATCGGAACTCCCCATCTCCTCAAAAGTCCGCGAGATTCCCGCGGGTTCACTGTAGAGCCAATCATCGAACTTTGGGACCGGCGGTGCCGGCGGAGAGGCGGTACCCCGGGTGATTCACCAGGCTGACGAATGACCGATGCTGTACTCATGGTTCTCGTTTCCCTTGGAGATACGGGTATGCCCAGTTTTATGGACCAATCCTGTGGAGACTAACAACCTCTTGTGTCCCAATATATAACCCCTGGGTATCCCTATCTACGACTCCTCCCCTTGATGAGTAAGAGTCCCCCGGATTTGCAAGAAATCATCTTCCCTCGTAGTGTTGTACGCCCAAAACCGGAAAGGGACAAAATCGCGAAGATTGCCTGATTTTACCCCGGAAGTGTGGAAGGCGAATGAAATGTTTTCCGGCTATGGTTTCCGCTTGCCGATGGGACAGTTACTCTTTAGCATCGTAGGCATTACCGCGTGGCTGTGTGGTTACCTCTGCGCTTGGGAGGGGAGCATGACAACGATGAGTGCTCGCACGCGTGCTGTAGATGGTGTTTTGCGTTTCAAACTGTCCGTCATGATGTTCTTACAGTTTTTTATTTGGGGAGCCTGGTTCGAGTTGGGCTTCGACTACATACCCAAGCTGGGTTTTCAAGATACTTGGCAACTGCCACTCATTTTCGGAGCCTTCAATATCGGTGCCCTCGTAGCCCTATTCTTCAGCACCCAATTTGCGGATCGACGCTTTGCCGCCGAAAAATTCCTGGCTTTTAGTCACTTGGTAGGTGGAGCGGCTATTCTGGGTTTGTTTTTCATCCGTCCGAATCCGAACGATCCTCAGGAGGTGAATCTTCTCTTTTGGCCTTTTTTCGGGTTGATGTTGATCCATTCGATATTCTATGTTCCCACGATTTCCATTACCAATTCGATAGCGTTTGCCAATCTGCACGACCCGCAGCGGGAGTTTGGCCCCATTCGGGTCTGGGGGACTATCGGGTGGATCGCCGCCAGTTGGCCCTTCATCTTTTTGCTGGTGGACTGGAATCGCGTACCGCCGCTGGCCGAGGTGGGTTTCTTCCAGTGGCTAGGAACAGCATTAGGCAGTTCTTTGGTCGGTGAAGCCTCCATGGCCATGAAACGGTGGATATTTCTGGTGGCAGCTGTAGCTTCCTTTCTGCTGGCAGCTTTTAGTTTGTGGTTACCGCACACCCCTCCTAAACCTGCAGCGACGGCGGCAGATGCCCTGGCTTGGCTCAAAGCCATGCGTCATCTGAAAAAGCCATTCGTAGCCGTACTGTTCCTGGTTACTTTCATCGATGCCGCCGTCCATCAAAGCTTCTTCTATTGGACCTTCACCTTTTTGGGTCCCAAAGTCGATGGCGGCTGGGTGGATATTCCCGCCAACTGGGTCGGACCGGTAATGAAGATCGGTCAGATTGCCGAAATCCTCACCATGTTCATCCTCGGCTACGCCCTCAAAAGCCTGGGCTGGCGACTGACCATGATCCTGGGAGTGTTAGGACATGCCGCCCGCTTTGCCGTCTTCACGTACTATCCGGAACCTTGGGCTGCCATCAGCGTCAATGTCCTCCACGGTATTTGCTATGCCTTCTTTTTTGCCACGGTTTACATCTTTGTGGACGAGTACTTCCCGAAAGATGTTCGGGCTAGTGCTCAAGGACTCTTCAACGTGCTCATCCTGGGAATTGGACCGTTTGCTGCCAATGTTATTTGTGGAAATCTCCGGCAGATTTACGTGATGACCAACCCGCTCGTGCCGGACAAAACGATGGTCAATTACCCAGCTGTGTTCCAATATTCGATGGGTGCTGCGCTCGTGGCGGCTCTGCTGCTTGCTCTGCTGTTCCATCCGCCCCGGAAGTCCACCCCAGATTCCGTCGGCAGTGGTCTTCCTGAAGAAACAGCATCCCCGGCCATCGGAGCCTAGAAGCTGTGGACATGCCCAGGCATCGTCCAAGATCGGCGTACCCTGCACGCACATCCGGAAACTGCCGCCAGTTCATCAATCAGGTTCGCCATGCCCAGGAGCCTGGTCCTCAAAAAGGGTCCGGACAACCCGATTCCATGGCAGCCCGACTTCGGGCCGTTCTGCTTCAGGATGTCACCTGTTGTTCCGACGCGGCGGAGCTGGTTTTTGGAGGGGTTGCGTTGGGGGAAGCCGGTTGTTTATGGGAAGCAGGAGTACCCGTGGCGGGTTTTGCCGGGACCGTGGCAGAAGGGGCGGGCGGTTGCTTAGCGGCTGATCCCTTGCCTGAGGCTGGTTTAGGGGCCAAAGTGGCTGTAATGCGCTTGCCTTCCAAGCGGGGTGGTACTTCGATGCGGGCATCATTCTGCAGGGCTTCCAGCACCTGCTTCATGACCCGTTCTCCCTCTTCGATGTGTTGCATTTCCCGACCACGGAAGAGCACATTGATCTGGACTTTATCATTGTGCTCCAGGATCTTACGAGCCTGATTGATCTTGGTTTCGATGTCGTGTTCTCCGGTCTTGGGACGAACACGGATTTCTTTGAGCTTCGGCTGATGGGTTTTGTGCTGAGTCTTTTTGGACTGGGCGTACTTGTACTTGCCGTAGTCCATGATCTTGCAGACAGGTGGACGAGCGTGGGCGTCCACTTCCACAAGATCCAGACCAGCTTCGTAGGCCATTTCTAAGGCTTTACGGGTCTCCACAATACCGAGCTGTTCGCCTTGCACGCCGATGAGGCGAATGGGGGAGATCCGGATTTGCTCATTGATCCGGGGGCCAGCCGGTGTACGGGGCGGGGTATTACGATCAGGGGGAGGGATTGCCAAGTCTCCTTTACATCTGTTTCGGGTAATGATACCGGCCCGATCTTCCGGTACTCATGGCGTGTCGGCACACCCAGTCCGACTTCATCCACCACAAGCCTTTTACACATGGTTCCTTTATACCACAAATAACTTTCCGCGGCACTTCCGTCAATATTTTCTGGAGGTGTGTTCAGAAGAACGGGAGGTAAAATTCACCAGCCAGGCGAAGGCGCCTGCGGCACAGGTCAACAAACGGAAATGTCACGTCACAGTGGAACCGGAACGATGCTCCTCAGCTCCGTAGTCGATGCCTAGGCCAGAATTGGTTGGATAACGGAACCGTACACATCGGTCAGGCGGAAGTCCCGGCCGTTGTAACGGTAAGTGAGCTTTTTATGGTCCAGGCCCAGCAAATGCAGGATGGTAGCGTGCAGGTCGTGGACACTAACGCGATTTTCCACGGCTTTGAAGCCGATTTCATCCGTAGCTCCAAAGCTGACTCCACCGCGAATTCCGCCTCCCGCCAGCCAGAAGGTCATGGCATGGGGATTATGGTCCCGTCCACCGCTGCCTTTCTGTACGATGGGCAAGCGTCCAAACTCGCCTCCCCAGATGACCAAAGTTTGTTGGAGCAAACCCCGACGTTCCAGATCGGTCAATAGAGCGGCAATCGGCTGGTCGGTTTCCAAAGCGAAACCGCTGTGGTTTTTGGCGATATTGTTGTGACCGTCCCAACTCAGATCATTTTCCATGCCACCACTATAAATTTGCACAAAGCGGACACCCCGTTCCACCAGTCGGCGAGCAATGAGACACTGACGGGCAAAGTGACCGGCCTTAGGATGATCCAGACCGTAGAGACGGTGAGTTTCCTCCGTTTCCCGGCTCAGGTCCAATGCTTCCGGAGCCGCCATTTGCATGCGATAGGCCAGCTCAAACGTTTCCATGCGAGCGGAAAACTCCGGCTCATCCACCTGCTGAGCATGAAGGCGATTCAGGCGTGCCAACAGGTCCAACTGCTGTCGCTGCCGCTGGGGTGTCAACTCTGCGGGAGGTTGCAGATTGTCAATAGGTTGCCCCTGGGGTTTGAAGGCGGTGCCTTGATAGATCGACGGCAGAAACCCTGCCCCCCAGTTCAACGAATGCCCCTTAGGGACGCCCCGTCCTAGCGTGTCGTACATCACGCAAAATGCCGGCAGATCCTGGGATTCGCTCCCCAGCCCATAGGTAACCCAGGAACCCACACAGGGAAACCCCATCCGACTCATGCCGGAATTCATCTTGAACAAAGCGGGAGCGTGATTGTTGGAATCCGTCCAAAGGGAATGAATGAAGGCCATTTTATCGACATGTTGGGCCATATGCGGAAACAATTCGGATACCCATTTGCCGCATTGCCCATACTGTTTCCAACGGAAGGGAGACTTCATCAATGGTCCCACTTGCTGATTGAAGAAGCCGGTATTCGGATCGAAGCCTGGAAGTTCCTGTCCGTCGCGCTTCGCCAGTTCCGGTTTGTAGTCCCAGGTATCGACATGGGACGGGCCTCCGTTCATGAAGAGCCAGATGACGGCCTTGGCTTTGGCTGGAAAATGAGGCTTTTTCGGAGCTAACGGGTTGAGACTACGTGCCGATTCTGCCGAAAGCAGGTCCGCGAGAGCTAACAGGCCCAGGCCCCCGCCCGCTTGACGTAAAAACTCCCGCCGACTGCTATAGGCTCCCAAGGGCGACACGAAAAATCGCGGCACATTCAACATAGACGGTTCTCCCAAACATACTATCGGAATTTCAAAATAGAAAACTATTCTTGCTCTGATCTCACAATATCACTTCATATTATCATTTCACAAATATTACGATGTTCATTCCCAATACAAGAATTCGTTGAGGCAGAAGAGCATCTGGCAAAAATCGGTGAATGCTTTGCGTTGCTGGCGAGTGGTGTCACTGCTGAGGAACTCGAGGGCTGCTTGGAGTTCCTCGGACGATGGTTCCCGGCAGAGAACAATCCGATACGCTTGCTGCACGGCTTGGGTATCGGTAAGCGAGGAGTTTTGCAGAATGCGTTGTGCCAAGGCCTGACTTGCGGCACGGACCTGGGGATTATTGAGCAGATGAAGAGCCTGGGGAGCGATGGTAGTGCTGGGACGTTCCCCCACGTGCACCGTCGCATCAGGGGCATCGAAGACAATAAGGGCGGGGATAAGCTTACTGCGTTTGACCGTGAAATAGATGCTACGTCGCCGGCTGTCCGGTTGTAGAGTCCCGGGACCGTACATCGTCCGGTCCAGCAAGCCGCTCACGGCGAGGATGCTGTCACGAATAACTTCCGCGGACAGGCGACGCACCGGTTGGCACCACAGCAGACGGTTTTCCGGGTCCTTCTGGAGTTTTTCGGGACTCCGCTGACACGAACGGGCGTAGGCCTCGGAAGTGACAATGAGCTTATGAATCGGTTTGAGCTTCCAATTGTGGCGGATCAATTCTCGGGCGAGGAAGTCCAACAATTCGGGATGGGTTGGGGGTTCACCACGCAGGCCAAAGTCGCTGACAGTGCGGACCAATCCTTTGCCGAAGTATTGTTGCCAGAGGCGATTGACGATGACCCGAGCCAATAAAGCGCCTGCCCCCTGTTCTGCATCGGTCAGCCAACGGGCTAGGGCTGCTCGCTGACCGGTGGTTCGGCTTCCCGGCGGAGGTGGGACAAACCATCGCTCCTGGGCTTCAGCATGGGGCATGAGCACCTGCAGGAAGGAAAGTCGGGCCACCGCCACTTTCTGATTCGGGTCACCTCGGCGGAGGAAATGAGTCACGGGCAGGTAATCCTCCCCTTGGCTGTGCAAACGCAAAGGAGGCACCCCTTCACTACAGATCAAGGCTTTGACCGTTTGGCGTTTGGGAGCTTTCGCTGCGTGCTCTTCTTCCGCCCGAATCAGTCGCTGATACTGCTCATCGCGTGTGGCAAACCAGCGGAGCAAAGCATCCCGCTGACTGGCAGTGCGTTGCGAAGCCGGCACTGAAAGGGCAGACGCCGCTGCTTCGCTGATCCAGGAACCCTGCAGATCGGCGGATGCCTGAGAGGTCAAAGCCAATCGGGGGCGGCTCATCCCGTGACCGGTGTTGTTCTGAAATGACAGCGTGATTCGCAGAGTGAGTCCTTGTGAACTCCCCGGCAACGGTGGTTCCAGATCCAACGCCAGCGCGTGGTCTTCCCCGAAGCGAGGATCGATGGCCCAGGCACTTTTCGGATCCGCATCGATCGTAGCAGCGGCTGGAAAACCGTTTTGTTCAAAACTTGCTCGGGGACGCACCAGCGAGACCTTCTGTTCCTTCGCCCCCGCTGTTCGGGGCACGACATGGACCGTCACGTCCGACAAAGCGAAATTGCCGTTGGATGCCCGACCGGGGCCACCGCGGACTGACTGGCTATCCCGTAAAGCCTCGATGCGGATGCCTCGAATTTCAGGCAGATGAGTCTCAACCTCGATCGTTAAGGTTTCTTGGTCGGGGTTCTTACCGGTGACACGGATACTGCCGTCGCTCTGCTCTTGCAAGGTTGCACCACCGGCGGATTTCATACTACGCAGATGCGGGACATACCAGGAGAATTGGCTTAGCGCCGAACGTGTTCGATCGGCTTCCCACCGAGCAAGTTGTTCGGGAAGTCGCTCCCGTTCGTAGAGGAGCCGCTTTTCCCGATAGGGCCGGTGCCTGGCTTCGAATTCCGCCAATGCCTTCCGGTAGCCTTCCGCATCCAGATCAATGTCCAGATCACTGCGGACCGTGGTGGTAAAAGCAGAAAGCATGCGGTAATAATCCCGGCTGGGGATGGGATCATACTTGTGATCGTGGCAGCGGGCACAGCCTATGCTCAATCCCAGAAACGTCGTACCGATGTTGTTAACAATGTCATCCAGTTCATCGTAGCGGTGTTTCTCCACTTCGTTCTTGGTGATCTGCGTGCTATGGACACCCGCGGCCAGATAGCCGGTGGCGAACCAGGCGAGTGGTTCGTTCGGGGCCAACTCATCGCCAGCGATCTGCCAGCGGACGAACTGGTCGTAGGGCATATCCTGGTTCAAGGCTTTTATGACGAAGTCTCGGTAGTGGTAAGCGTGGGGACGGTCGTAGTCGTGTTCAAATCCATGGCTTTCGGCAAAGCGGACCAGGTCGAGCCAATGCCGTGCCCATTTTTCGCCGAAGTGGGGGGAAGACAACAATTCCTCGACAACTTTTTCAACGGCCTGCGGAGAGGTATCCTGGACAAAGGCTTGCCACTGCTCGGGTGTCGGAGGCAAACCGATGATGTCCAGATACAGTCGGCGGAGCAAGGTCCGTCTGTCCGTGGGGGGATTCGGTGTGATACTCGCCGCTTGCAAACGGGCACCGATGAACGCATCGATAGGATTGCGTGCCGAGGTGGGAACAGGAATGTCACGCGGTAACGGCTGGAAGGCCCAATGTTTCTTAGCTTCCGGGGGTACGAGAGTGTGAATCCAGGCGTCGCTTTCCTCCGTGAACGGCCGGTCATACGGGGCACCGCGATCAATCCACTCGGCTAGATTTGCAATATCGCTGTCGGAAAGTTTCGGCCGTTCATAGGGCATGAACGGCTCTTTCTCATGCGCGACCAATTGCCAGAGCAGGCTTTTGCGGTGATCACCGGGGACAACCGCAGGGCCATGGTGCCCACCACGTAACAGACCGGCCCGGTTGCTCAAGTCCAATTCTCCTTCGAGGCGGTTGCCGCTGTGACATTTGATGCACTTGCTCTGGAGGATGCCACGGATACGGCTACGGTACAATTCCAGCCCACGGCTCATCTGCACAGCATGGTCTGCCGCCACTCCAACCAGCGCCGGCCGGGGAGAACTCGACGGGGAAGAGCCTGCAGTAGTAGTGGGCGAAACGATCGGTGAAGAAGTCGGCAAGACTGTTGCAGAGGGATCGCCCGCCACCGCCGTAGCCAGCACCAGAACGAGCAACAGGAGAATCATTAGATGGCAACTGCTTCCACCGGGCAATCCAGCATGATACCCGTGCTGTTCCAGAGAATGGGGCGGGTTCTTCTTTGGTAACAACATCCGAATATGACAAATTGTTGCCATGGTGTGTAAACCGTCAACCAATCGCTTCATGAAGAAACCCTCAGCGAATAGATGCGGAGTGGCAGCGGGAGAATTATCGCAGACTCTCCCGCGAGGGCAGGAAGGTTTGACCATCGCTACTAGCATGTTACCACTATCTTACGTCTGGACAACAGATAATGCCGTCGATTCAGCATCACCGGTGGGGAGTTCTGCACTAAGAAAGGGAGCAGAGAACGAGGGAAAGTGTTGGGAGCACGGCTGGTTTTGCACAAGGACCAGAACTCATCCGGTAATCATCAACGAGGACCAAGGCGAGGACACCTCACGATCCCCCGGAGATAGCCGCCGCATGATTCCCTCGGAGATAATCCGGTGGCTCGACTCATACACGATGCACTGGAATTAGGTGTGACGTTTGTCCATCCCCAGCGTGCGAGCGGCTTAATTACCCGACGCATCCGATGTGCGTCGTGCGTCATACCATCTCACAAGCCATTCAGGAATGATGGTGGTTTGATATTGATGGGTTTTTGACCCAAGGTGACTAGGATCATGCTTCCGAACTGATCACGGCTCCCATCGGGGGGAACGAAAAGTAATTATGCGAGAGAAAAAGGATTGCCTCTGAGGAGGAAAGTCCCAGTACCCGCTGTCTCGCCTAGGAGCTTGCCTCCATCAATTGAGATCCGGGAAGTGGATACACTTGCCAGCCCAGGAAGTGGGCACCTCCGCCAGCGCCGCAATAGCCAGGATTCCGACTCCTCCTGGTTTCGTCCGTGAGAGGCAGTCAATCCAAGGAAAGGGATCAAAAGCAGTTTATCGTCGCCAAGCGCGTACGGGACGCAAGCTAGGGTCCTTGGACCGATACTCCCACACGATCTCACCGTCGGAGGTCAATTCGATGATCCGGCCGTTGGGTGGTTCGTTCATTAAGGTAATTAAGGTATTGCCGTTGGGCAGACGCTGCGCTGAATTGGGGTTATTACAATTGTAGTGCCATAGCAATTTACCGGTTTTCAAATTGTACTCCGCAACACGATTGTATTCACAGACAAGAACACGTTCATCATCGATTGCTTCGATGTTTTGCATGTGGTTCATGCGGGCGAAACTATGGGTGTCGCGAAGTTCCTTGAGCTGGGGATCGAGGCGAAAACCGGTCGCACCTTGAGCAACGTTCCGAACAAGGAGGGTTTCCCCGTTCGGGAGGCGGCAACCGGCCACGATATCAAAACTGGGACGGCTGTAGATCGCTTTCTGTTTCCATTGTTTATCAAACAGATAGACATTATTGCGAGCTATAATATGAATGTCATCATTAGGAAGAATATAGATAGCAAAGGGTTGTTGATTGATGAATTGGGCCCGGATTTGTCGCCCGTCGGTATCGAAGACCAGCACACGACTGGTATTGGTATCGGCGACGAGGATATGACCGTTAGAGAGTTGCTTCATATCGCTGGGGTAGTTCAGACCGGTGATGCTCCACTTTTCCTTGAGGTCTGGTCCAAGAGAGACCACACGACCCTGGGAATAACCTCGCACGTCTACCTCAACGATCTCGGTAATGCCTCGAATGCGGGGGCGATATTGGAAGGTATCCAGGGAGATCTGTTGTCCGTGCTGCTTCCACCATTGCAACCAGGCATCGCGGGTTTTGCTCAAGGATCGGGAGTCCTTGCCGAAGCGTCCCTCCGGCGGGTGTTTCCCTTGGGCTAGTTGGAGTAGCAGGTCCTCGAGTTGCCAAAGATGTCCACGTGGCAACTGCGGGATGAGAGCGAGCAGTTCCGGCAGATATTCCTTCTCACGGGTCGTCAGGAGCAACGTCCAGAGCACAGGATATTTCACTTCGACGTCGGTTTCTTTGAGAACGGCGGCACGAACTCGTGGGTAAGCATCGGGCAGACGGATGCGGCGATTCGCAGGTCCCCCTTCGACCAAGGCAACCATAGCCAGTGTGCGGCGCAGAGGGTGGCCATCCTGAATGGCTGCCAACAAGGTGGGCTCCGCCTTGCCCTCCGCAGTCATCGCCAGGGCAATCAGCGCTTGACGCAACACGGATACGACGGTTTCATCCTCCGCGACCGATGGGAGGAAAGCCAGCAATGTCGGAACGGTACCAGGCGGATTCTGCCGTTGCAAGGCGCGGATCACGGCCGTGAGAACTTGACTCTGCGGAACCATCTCCAAGCGCTGTAGGGCTTGTTGGGCACGGTAGCGTACTTCCGGATCACTGTCTCGCAGAGTCGCTTTAAGCGGGCCGATGGCCGCGGCGCCATAACGCTCCACCTCGCGCACTGCTCGTAAGCGTTCTTCAAAGTCATCCGCTCCGAATTGTCGGATCCAATGGTGCAATTGATTCAGCTCATTTTCTTTCAAAGTGCGTTTGCGGATAAATTCCAGCAGCCCTTTGCCATCCTTGGGGTCCAGTTGAATTCGACGGAGCAACTGCTCATCTTCGGCCGCTTCAGCAGGGGGAGCTTCCGTCGATTCATGGAGCACTGCTCGTCGTCGCTGGATCGGCAGTTCTTGCACCTGCTCGGCGACAGGGAACCGGACAACCACATCTCTGGTGATCGATCTCCACAGCTCCCCACCTTGCTCTTCTGGATTATGCGGAACCTGGAGCTGAGGGTTTTGTTTGACCCAGCCCTGGAGTGGGGTAACCACTTGGATCGGATCATTCCCACGCGGTGGCAAATTACCTCGTGCGGTGAGGGTGCAGGCTAAACCCATAGCCAGCGTGGCGATCGGCCAGCGTATCATGCCCCACCTCATGGTTTTTCCTCCCCGGACTTCCCAGTCTGAAACATCGGACATTATCATATTACCCTTTGGGCGAATCTCCTACACGAAGGAACTACGACTCTCTTTCTTCCCATCTGAGGTCTTTTGAGAGCAGAGGAAGAGATGGAACCGACCTGAACAGGCTTCCCAAGGGGGTGCTTATGAAAAGGCTCAACATTCGTGGCTCGTTCGACAGCCGGGGACCTCATCGAGTCGTTGAGCCTATCGTTCAGGGTATCCGAAACGGTCAGCCTTTGATGACCCCGATGGGGCGCAATCGGGCTACTTTGCGAGACAAGTCGGCCTGGTGGACGACTTCAACCACCGCATCGACATCCTTGTAAGCTTGGGGTTGTTCCTCCGCTAAGCCGCCGCGGCTGGTGGCCATAGCGATGATCCCTTGGGCTTCCAGTTGCTTTTCCACAACGCGGTCACTGGCCACGGCTTTAGCCGCCGTCCGACTCAGGGCCCGGCCCGCTCCGTGGCATGTGGAACCAAAACTCTTGCTCATACTTCCCGCACTTCCCACAAGCACCCAGGAAGCCCGACCCATGTCCCCCGGGATGATCACTGGTTGGCCCACGTGGCGGAACGCTTCGGGCACTTCGGGATGACCTGCCGGAAAAGCACGGGTTGCCCCTTTGCGGTGGACCCAGACTCGCTTCGGCTTCCCATCGATGATATGCTCTTCCAGTTTGGCGATATTGTGGGCGACGTCGTAGAGCAATTCCATGCCCAGGTCTTGCCAAGAGCGGCCAAACACCTCGGCAAACACTTCCCGGGCCTGATGCATCAGCAGTTGTCGGTTGCAAAAGCCAAAGTTGGCAGCCGCCCGCATGGCAGCAATATAGCGCTTGCCTTCTGGGGACTCGGCTGGTGCACAAGCCAGCTGACGATCCGGCAAGGTGAAACCGTACTTGCTTGGACAACCTCGAAACAGAGCCAGGTAGTCGTCACAAACCTGATATCCCAGACCACGACTGCCCGAATGGATCATCACGCAGACCTGATTCTGCTCCAGGCCGAATGCCTGAGCCACCGTTTCATCGAAGATGGCGTCTACCACCTGCACTTCCAGGAAGTGATTGCCGCTTCCCAGTGTGCCGCACTGCTCCGAGCCGCGTCGCACCGCATGGTCGGAGACCTCATCCGGGTCGGCTCCGTCAATGCGTCCCTGAGCTTCCGTATGCAACAGGTCTTCCGGCACTCCCAAGTCCCGCTCGATGACAAAGCGAGGTCCCTCAGCCATCAAGCGCCGCGTTTCCTGAAGATCAAAGCGATACTTCCCACCGCGACCCACACCCGCAGGAATAGACTGGAACAAGCGACGGACCAATTCCCGGAGACGGGGTTGCACTTCCTGGTACATCAAATTGGTTTTGACCAGCCGCACGCCGCAGTTGATGTCGTATCCGACACCGCCGGGAGAAATCACTCCACCTTCCGAGGGATCTGTAGCGCAGACGCCGCCGATGCAGAAGCCATAGCCCCAGTGGATGTCGGGCATGGCCAGACTGGCCAACTGAATGCCGGGCAGGAAAGCGACATTCGCCACTTGCTCCGGCGCCATGTCGGCACGGATCGACTCGATCAAGGCGTCGCTGGCAAAAATGATCCCATCAACACGCATACCGGCCTTGTAGTCCCTTGGAATACGCCACCGGGTTGCATCGACTCTCTCTAGAGGTCCGGCATATGCGGCTTTCATAATCCCATTGCTCCTAATAACAACTGACCCGACAACAGCTTTACGCACGGAAATCAGATTGATCCAGGCCGGCACTCCCTTCCGTCCCCTTCAGTTCACGGGCAGCCCATTATATACACTCCCCGATTCGCGCCAGACAAATCACCTCCTTGTATTAGACCCATCTTTGACCTCCTCTGCCCCCTCCTTGCCTTCACGTTCCCTTATGGAGCCGGAAGAACGGCTCTGAACTCGGATATATACATGACCCTAGCAAACTACTCCAACGGACCTACCGGTCGTCTGAAACCCAGCGCTAAGCACCCAAGATGTGACGCACCCACGATGAGCATAATCTACCGCACCTACTGAAACGGAAATTCAATATGCAGTTCCCCACAACAGGACACCTCCGTATCGAAGACTTATGACCACTTCCACACTCTGATCGAAGACTGATGATAGTGGAGAATCTCAGATATCCACGATGACTTCCGCCAGGAAGGTGCCATCGGGCTGCTGTTCCAGCTTCAGGCCGTGATAGGTGATGGCTTTGACTTCACGTCCCGGTAAATGCCGCTGAGGATCAAAGCGTTCACCCCAAGCGGTGGCTTGTAACCCCTGGGAATGTACCTGGACATCGAAGCGTGAAAAGACCCAATGTTGTTCGTCAAAGGTCAGCAGGAGGGTGCGGAGCCAATCGAACAGGAGTAATTCTCGATCCTCACCGGTGAGAGAAAATGCATGAGGCATCTGGGGTTGAACCCTTGCGACGTCCTCCAGGAGTATGGAGAACAAGGCGACTCCTGCTTCTGCAAAGAGGGTGTTCAGATCGGCAGCGCGGAGGCGAAGACCCAGGTCGGCGGTGTGCTCGAAAAACTCGTACATGCCGGTATTGTAACGAACGCTTCTCTCCCCGAGCAGGGAAAATGGATCGGCCTCCCGCGCAGTTTACCAACGAACGACGGCAGTACCCCAGGTCAGGCCCGCTCCGAAGCCACTGAGCACGACCAGGCTGCCTTCACGAATCCGACCCTCTGCCAGTGCTTCTTCCAGAGCGATGGGAATGCTACCCGCTGACGTATTCCCGTATTTTTCCAGGTTGTTGAACACCTTACTGCGTGGAATGTGCAAGACGTCGATGGCCGCGTTGATGATCCGGATGTTGGCCTGATGGGCGATGTACAGGTCAATATCGCTGGTCTGGAGCTGAGCCGCCTTGAGAACATCCTGAATGGTGTCGCAGAGAATGCTGACGGCCCAGCGGAACACGGCCCGTCCGTCCATGAACATGTAATGTTTGCCTTCGGCCAGGTCCTGGGGCGTGGGAGGACGCCGACTCCCGCCAGATTCCCGCATCAGAAGCGGACCACCATGGCCATCCGCCCCGAGACTGTAAGCCAGAAAGCCTTGCTCGGGAGAGCCGGGTTCCACAAACACCGCACCAGCACCATCGCCGAAGAGGGGATAGGTCTTGATGTCATCCGGATTGAGGATGCGGCTATTCGTATCTCCACCGATAACCAAAGCACGTTCACTCAAGCCAGCTTTGACATAGGCAGCCGCTGTGATCAGTGCATACATGAAACCGGCGCACGCCGCTTCCACCTCAATCGCTGGACCCACCAGCCCCAGGCGATCCTGCACAATGCAGGCGGTCGAAGGGAAGGACATATCCGGGGTGAACGTCCCTAAGACAAGTAGATCGCAGTCCTTGGCCGTCAGACCGGTTTTGGCAAAGAGATCCCGTGCAGCTTCCACACACAAGTCCGAGGTGGCCTGATGGGGTGCGGCGTGTCGCCGTTCCAGAATCCCTGTCCGTTTGACAATCCAATCAGAATCAAAGCCCAGGCGTGCATGGAGGTGGTGGTTGTCTATGACCTGATCGGGTACATATTTGCCAGCGCCAACAATTTTGACACCCATGAGGGTCCGACACCGCGGTCGGGGCGAGGCCCGCTCATGCACATGATCCGCAGCAGGCATGGGCGGAGGATGCCGCTCTGTGTTGGTCAGCAGTGGGAGTTGACGCATACCTCTATCCTGAAAACTCCGTTTACCACCGTACTGCACGCCGATTGCTCGGTGGGATAGCCACCACGGCAAGCAACTATAAAGGTAGGCTTAGGCAAGCCGCATGCGATTGTCTCCTCTGGTCGCTTACTTTTCCACAATTTCTGCTCGTTCGCGTACTGTACTTATAGATACTGTATTGATGCGCACTAGCGTTCTGCACCACTCTCCAGAAAACGCAACAAACCCAAAAGGGCGTGACTGACAGCATCCAAGCGAATAGTGCCGTCGCGGGGTGAGAGATGAAATGCCCCGATGAGCATATGGGCCCGGAAAGCGTTGTCGAAGTGCCGGGTGTTGGCCTCGGTATACTGCAATCCGATCAAGTAGCGAGTGGCATCCACAACAGTTGTGGCATATCGGCCGAAGCGATCCGGATCTGGTATCATTCGGGCCGTCTGACAAGCGGCGGACAGGGCCAGGACATAAAGACCGGTTTCCGTTTCTGAGGGGGCATCCACGGGGCGACCTTGGTGGAATTGTCGGAAGCCGCCTGCCCATTGGGGCAAGCGGGGATCAGTCACAGGAATTTGCAAGCCGCAGAGCCAGTCCGCAGCTTCGCAGATAGCATGAGCCGCCTCGGCCTCCTTCGTCTGACCGAACCATTCGGTGGCCGCCAGGATCAAGGAGGTCGCCAGAAGTGGATGGGGAGCTGCACGGAAGCGAGCACGGTAGTAACGCAGACCCCGACGCATCTGCTCCTGCTTCTCCGCCGAGGGACGGTGCCGATGATTGCTCGCTAGGGCCCAGAGCCCCCAACAGGGATGCTCATTCTCCCCGAGAGGGTCCTGACGCCGGGGGTCTCCAGCAGGATCATCGATGTAGTGGATGGCACCGTCAGGACGCGTTTGCCGACGCAGGAACAGACAGAGCCGTTCGGCCTCATCGAAAAGCCGGGCATCCGGAGATGGCAGGGCATAGATGGCCAAAGCGACGGCGGCGGCGAAACCGACGCGATTGCAGACAGCGGACGGGGCACGCGGAATACGTACTTGAGCATCTCTGGCATCGATTGGTGCGGCTGCCAGCAACGTCAGGATCGTTTGTCCGGCCGCAACGGCATACTTTTCTTCCCCGCAAAAACGAGCGGATAAGGCCAACGCGAACGCCGCCCGTGCTTGGGCTATATCGTCATCCCCCTCCAGTGCTTCCCGCAAAGCTGGATTGAAGCCATAAAGGAATCGCCCATGGACCTGGTGCCGACGTTGGAGCCACTCGGCGCCCCAAACTAGCCCACGCAGAGCCGCTTGGGTCGTAAATGGATAGGCCACGATCGGCTCAAATCGCTTCAGCGGGATTTCTGAGGACGTCCGGGAAACAGCATGAGGTGGGCTAGAAACCGTAGGATCGGCTCTTCGCTCGGCCGGAACTTCCGCCATGGGGTTTGTGCCCGAAGATGGAGAAAGTGGTCCCTTGGTCTGCTGAACTACTTCCACACGGACGAGCTTATCGTCATATTCCCAGGAACAACTTGGAGAAGGTGCGATCCAACCTATCGCTGCGGCCACTGTACCTCCAACCCAGAGCCAGAGCCTGCACTGGCTTCGCATGCCACGGTTCCTCCTTGCCTCGTCCTATCAGACCCCAGTCCCCAGATGCTACGCAAAACCACTGTAGAACGCAAGGTGAGCCGCCATGGGCCTTGGACCGGCTTGGGAAACGTCCGGGGATCACAAAATGTCGAGCGGAGAGGTTCGAGCAGAAAGGGTCAGGCCAACCCCCACACACGCCGCAGGCTCCACTCACCGAGTAAAAACAGCGCGAACAGGAATAGCCACACAGGCAAAAACCCTTGGGAATGTTCCCGACGCCAGTCGGGGTAGTAGCGAGGTTTGGGGCGAGTGGAGGTAGCGGTGTGTTGTTTCAAATCCCTCAGAGCCTGCGGCAAGTCTTCCAGGCGTAGGGCTTTGCCACCGTAGGCTAGCGACAGACGTTTCATGAAGTCATGGTCCGCGCTGACACGGAGCATCTCGTCACTGACATCCGGTTGAACTACGTAGCGGGCAACAGCCTGCAATAGAACAGGACGTCCCTGAGGGTCTCGCAGGATCTGACCTTGCTCGTCTTTCTTGGGACTGGTCAGGAGCACATAATACTCTCCCGGCTGACGGGGACGATGGAGCACCTTAGCCCCATCAGCATCCCGGAAGACGATTTCCGCGGGGGTCCGTTCCCATTGCTCAGCGTCTGGCTCCTTCTGGTCCGGTAGAAGCGGCACAATTTTCACAGTCAACTCGGCTTCAGGGTCGTCGTCGCCGTTAGCTTTTTTGACCCCAACACGCAGGGTCTGTTCCATACCCACTTTGAGTTGCCGTAATGCGGGACGGATATAAGCCTGCCCTTCCTCTTCCTCCTGGTGGGCGAGCCATAGAACGCACTGTTTCCAGAAACGATGGTGAATCTCCAGTCCCTGCCGGGTTTTGGGTTGTCCGAAAGAGGTCCACAAGTAAGTGTCATAGGCAGCGAAAGCCAGTACACGCCCACGGTTAGCATCGCCGATCTGATGTCCGACCAGCAAGGGGTCGCGCTGATCGGGCATGGGTCGGCCGGCTTCCACTGGGTCAACGTGCGGTGCGGCCCAGGCATAGATGGTACTGGTCGCCTTGCGTATCAGACGATTGTAACCCGTGATTTTGGCCCGGGAGCGCCGGCTGTTGAGAGCGTTCCACTGCGCCGCGGACTCCGCTCGGTCTTGACCCAGTCGGCACATCTTGTCCAACCCCGCTTCCGTGGGCACCATTTGGTACAACTCCAAGGGTCTTTGAGTCGCGGGATCCACGGCCTCGACAATCTTCCCTGGCATCGGAATCACCGGCAGCAAGTCTTCGGGCAAGTCGAAATAAGCGTGTTCCCCTCCGAGAAACATGACCCCCAGCCCACGCCGGAGCACGCGTTCCCGGAGTTTATCCCAAAAACCGGGATCGATCTGCAGCAACTCGCTTCCTCGAACATTGCCGATGATGACAACGTCGTAAGCCTGAGCGTCAAAGTCCAGAAACTGGCGTTCCTGAGGTGAGGGAGGTAGATCGCCTGTTTGTCGGAGCACGAGATTGATGTCAAAGCGTTTATCACTCCGCAAGGCATCCAGAAGCAAAGTATTTTCCCAACGCAACCGATCGATGACCAGAACGCGTACTCCTTCTTTGGTAACGGTCAGATACGTTTCCGAGGCGTTATTGTCGCGATTGCTTTCCCCGCTCAGCGGCACAATCTGACCCTCCCGCTCCTGACCCACGACGAGTCGAATTTTGACCTCCCCCGGTTGATCCGGGGCTTTGAAAGTCAGGCGAATACGATTGTCTTTCTCCTGCGACATGACGAACTCGTCCGTGGCTACGCTTTTATCCTCGATGAACGCACGCGCAACAACCCGACTGCCCACATAACCGTAAGCCTGGATCGTGGCAGTGACGGTTACTTCCGTTTTGATGGGAGCCGGTGTAGGGTCACAGTGCAGGCTGGTCACTGCCAGGTCACGGGTGTCCGAGCGGGTATTTTCATCACCTACGGTGAAGGTGGTAAGAGGAACGCCGCGGCGTGCCCAGCGAACTGCTTCCGCCACTGCAGAATAACGTTGGCCATTGTCTGCCCCATCGCCGATCAGCCAGTGTCCCCGCAGAAAACGTTCCCCCTGCCACCGCTCGAAGGTGCGATGGAGATAGGTGCCGTAATCGGAACGCTTCCCATCAGCTGGAGTCGTGGGTGTGTACAAACTCGTGGAAGGATCGAAATCCGGCGAACCCACGGCGTAAAAGACCACCTGCACCTGCTGCTCCTGACTCAACTCCTCCCACAGCGGTTGGCACTTTTCCAGCATGCGTCGCACCGCTTCAATGCGGGACTGGTTGTTCACTTCATCCTGCACGGTCATACTTTCCGAGACATCTACTCCCACCAGAAGCACCGAGGGATAGCGGGGCACTTCCTGGACTCCCACGGCAGGGCGGACCGCTGTCAACAAGGCCATGGCCAACGCCAAAAGACGAAGGCCCACAAGCAGGACCAGTCGATGACGCTTGATTTGAGGATGGCCCAAATATGTCCAAAGGGTAATTCCGACAAGCAGTACAGCCAAGCCGGCCCAAGCTAACACACCGTATACGGGAATAGACCAGGGGTAAACGGGTCGAAATGTCACAAACCACTCATCCGCATGCATGATCTTACCTCTTCGGACAGGCATCCGCCCTGGCGGTTTGCTCCCTGACTTCGCCGTGCATTCGAGACATCATGTCGATCACCCCTGAGTCCACCTCGAAGGATCGACCCACAGGACATGCGTGGCTGGAACCCATCCACGTGTCCCATCGGCAAGCAAGATGTGCAGCCAGTTGCCACGGTGACCCACACAGCGGCCCTCGACGCCTGCAGGTAGTGGTACCGGCCAGCGGGGCGGATATTCCGGTGCATTACCCGTGTAAAGCAAGGTCGGCTGGGCTAGTATCAGCCGCGGATGTCGGCTCTCTTCCAAAATCCACTGCTGCTGTTCCCACCACCACATCAGGGCGAGGAGAATTGACGCAGTGACGGACCCCACGGTCATTCCTAGCCAACGCCATCGGCGAATCATAGCGTAACGCGTCCCTGCCAGACATCCGATCCACCATAGAGCAGTGACAGCTCCCCATATCTCCCAGGGAGAACACCAGCGTCGGAGAGTTCCTAGGGGAACTGAGTGGCAGGTCGAACGCAGGCGTGGATCGCAAGAGTTCAACACTTCGGCCTGCAGGGTTGCCCACTCCCGTTGCATATGACGATCTGCCGGCGCCAAAGCCAATCCTTGATGAATCGCCACAAGGGCCTGGGGCAAGTTCCCCGCAAGATAATACGCCCGCGCCCGATTCCGTGCCAAGGCAGGAGTCCGTACCCCTTCCCGCCATAATCTCTCCCAATGGTCCGCAGCTTGAGCAAAATATGGGCGGGCCTTCGCCGCATCCTGACGTGCCGCCACACCAGCGGCGAATGCTGCGCCACCGGCCGACCAGTGCTCCATTCCATCCCGCTGAACATCTCCATGGGTCAAACTGTTCTCATCCTCAGCACAACACGCTTGTGTCATCGATAGTAGAAACGCATAGACCAGAACGCACAGCATAGCACGCAATAATATCACGGCAGTTTTCCCATTAGGAGAATCCCCAGCTTCTCTACGGACCAACTCCTCACTACATCTGGTGTATAATGTTCCGCCAACCCTATCCTCTCTTATGATAAATGGGACTCGTTCCAATTATTAGAGTGAAATCCATTCACAGTTCTTCCAGCCGCAAAAGAAGTTCTAAAGCCGCCTGGACATGCTGTTCGACGTTGGCTGTTGAAACATCGGGAGCAAAGCGTAGCTTTTCCCAATCCTGGAGCAGCTGGTGGATTCGGACTAGAAGATCGTCGGGTATATTCTGGCCCCTTACCGCCGCGACCACATCAACGGCCGTGGCACATCCTGCTGGCAGGTTCCACCGCTGCTGGATGTAGTGAACTACAGCGGCGTACAAGACGTCCCAAGGGTGGGAAGAACGAGACACTTGCCGGAGTTGCCGAACAGTTTCACGAGCCAGACGGGACCGCTGCAAGCGGGCCAACTTTTGAGCATCGGGGAACCATCTTCGCCACAGACTGTACCACACCCAAGCCAATAATGGACCCATAACTAGACTGATGATCCAGACACTCCCACTTGGCCCCTGCCCCCAAATAACCGAAGTGGCAGAATCCGATTCGATCAATTCGAACCAGGAATCAGCCGCCTGAAGGGGCAAGGGCGGTGTTCCCTCCGGCGACGCTGCCGGAATGATACGAAGCGGTAGAGCTTTGGCGATCGTGAGTGGGTATTGTCGACCTTCCGAGGCGGAAGGATTGAAGTAGCGAAACAGCAAAGGAGGAACCTCCGTGACCCCGCGATGTCGTGGACGCAACCGATACGGGAAGCGCACCCGGTGCGACGAGGCATCGATCTCCGGGGGAGGCTGCGGCTCGATCCACTCGAAAGAGCGGGCGAATAACTCGAATTTGCGCAGGTCGGGTCGTTGCACTTGTTGGGGATTTTGCACCCGTTCTACTACGAGAGTAATCAGTAAGGACTCCCCTTCCCTCACCGTGTCCCGTTCCAACTCCCAGCGTACCCGCACCCCAACACCCTGGGCACCATAAAAATGCTCGATCGGTTGACCCAAGACATGATCCGACCTTTCCCCGGCCCCGATTTCTCCCGTTGTCTGCCCGGACCACAAAAAAGTAAGACACAACGCGGTGAAAACGCGGCCATCGCCGACATGACCCAAGAGCCGTCGTGTGGGACACTGGACCGATGGGGGGCAATCAGAGTCTTCCGATGGATGAGGGATGCGCCGACGATTCCAAAGGCAGGTCATAAACATAGGGGGATATCCGCTCTACAACAGCACGAAGGGGAGAAACCTGGACGCACCAAGCGAAAATATCACCATCCTCGAAGGTTCACCAATCCCGCAGATCGAATCGTTCTGGTCCGTGGAGGGTGCGTAGTAAGTTCTGTCGATCACGTCGGAGACGTTCTGCTGTTTGGCGAAGATAAGCTTGGGTATCTTCAGGTGTAAGAGGTTGAACAGTGCTGGTATCGCGCAGTGGTTCGAGACTTCCCGCACCTGCGATGATTCTGGATGGACGACGAGGAGGCGACTCTGTCCCAGGAGGACCGGTAGGAGGAGACGGAGCAGGTCCTTCAGGGTATGACTTCGGAGCGGGCGATCCCTCCTCTTGGTGCGACGAGGCGAGTTGGCTGTTGTCACGGTGCCGGGACGGGCGGGGAGGTGCATGAAGGTCTTCGTCCGGAGTTGGTGGGAATGACTGCTGACGTTGGGGAGCTTCCCGTTGGCGGGCTTCGTTCCAGAGCCATTTGGCCACTTCCAGATGATATCGGGCGTCTGCAGTCCGAAGGGGGTCCAACCCGCCACTTTGGAGGGATCTCTGAAAGCATACAATCGCCTGGCGGTAGATTGGGGCATCCTTACCTCGCTGGAGCAGGCACACTCCCCAATTGTACCAGGCATGTGCTGACCGCTGAGGGGGACATTCCGGATCCGCCAATACACGCTCAAACCATAATTCCGCTTCCCGGTATCGTTGCCGCTGATACTCGAACACACCCCAATGAAACGCCACCCAACCGGGATCACTGGACCAGGAGAGAGCCTCCTCCAAGGCTTGTTCCGCAGTAGTGGTGTCCCCGCTTTGTACGGCCCCAAACGCTTTTTGCATCCACTCTTTGGTTTGCTCTCGGGTTAGATCACGGCAGTCCCCGGCCAACTGCCAGCCCCTGGAGGCCGTAGCGATCTGGCCCGCCAAGGCTACCAGGGCCGAGACACTCAGCAGACCGGCTCCCAGCTGTCCAAAAGATCGCCGCAAACTTCCCAGGCCTGTTCTGCCTTCGGCCGAGGCCATCATCTGCATATCGAGCTTCCCCGCAGAGGTTACCATTCCATTCTAAGCTATTCTGGGGAGTCTGAAAACGAGGCGATTCTTGGGAGTCTGAGAACGAGCCGTTCCACTTCTCAGACTTTCGCCTTGATTCCGAGGAGTCTTGCAATCACTTTGGGCAAATAGTCCCTTAGATCTGGTGCTATGGGATCGTGGTCGCTATCAGCATCAGCGTGCGCGGAGCCAAATGAGACAGCAAAGAGCCAAAGCCGGCAGCAAGCACCAATGATAACGTTCGGACAGCACCGGCAACTCCTCATCAGTGACCACACGGGAGGGAAGGGGTTCGAGATATTGGCGGAAAAAGTCGCCCAGATGGGGGTGCTGCCGCTGTGCTGGTATGTAATATCCCCCTGTCTCCTCGGCGATTGTGCGTAGGATGGATTCGTGCAAACGGGTTTGCACAAAGGTGCCTCCCAGGACCAGTGTGGCCGGTGTATGGGGATCACCGAGTCCCACGGTATGCACCGGAATGTTCGCCGCACGAGCCACTCTTATACCCTCGCGCCATTCCTCATCTTCACCGGGATCATCTCCATCCGAGAGGAGTAAGATGTCTTGATAGCCAGGATAGCGTGAATCGTGTGTTTGCACCGCGGCTGCCAAAGCCCGACCAATGCGTGTACCGGAGACCGTGTCTTGGGGAGCAGGCCGTACTTCTACGGGGGGATACTCGCCATCGAGTTCGAGAAGCAAACTACGCAAGAAGTCGTAATCGGTGGTTAGAGGTGCCAGTAGGGTGGGTCGAGCGGCAAAGAGCACAATCCCGATGCGATGGCCCCCGCGTTGTTGAACAGTCTCCAGCAATTCGAGCGTGGCCTGGCGTGCGGCCTGCCAGCGTGTCCGCTGTTGAGGGTCGGCCATGTCCTCAGCTTGCATGCTGCGGCTGACATCCAGCACGATGATCAGGTCTCGTCCCACAGCTACGGCTCTGTCTTCCCCAGTACCCCAGCGTGGTCCCGCCAGGGCCAGCAGGAGCAACCCCCAGAGCATCCCTTCTGCCACGAGCCAGGCAGGCCATTGTTTCTCAATCTTCAGTGCGGCAGGAGTCACCGTGATGGGACCCTGACGTTGTTGCCGATACCGACGCTCTTTCCACCGCCAGATCAAAAGCAGCGGTACAAAGAGTAGTAGCAGCAACACTTCTGGTCTGGCCCAGCGTATCGCGTCGAGGGTATTCCAGCCGTGCGTAAGCATGGTGTGCCACTTATGGTTCCAGTCGATAATGTCCTGCTGCGTCCAACGCTCCGGGAGCGCATTCCTGGATCACATCCCGCTGGAGACTCGTCCACGGCTAGATCAAACCGATAGAAGAGCAAGCACGCGGTCGATCAAGGCCAACTCCGCCACCAGGTTGCTTCCAGCAGATGCAGGAAGAACAACCCCAAAAGGGCCGCAGCAATGGCATAGGGATAATACTCGAAATAGCGGCGGTAAAGGTAGGTGGTAGCGGCTGTGCGTTCCCAGCGGTCGAGCTGGCGAAAGGCTTCCCGCAGAGCCACACCATCATGGGCTGCCAGATATTGTCCACCGGTCATTGCCGCGATGTCTTGAAGGGTTTGTCGGCCGATCTCGCGATTGTGCCGCATCTCCGGGGAACTGTCGGCGGGCAACTCCCCAGCAGCATCAATAGCATAAATTGGGATACCCAGATTCGCCGCCAATTGAGCCGCTTGCCGAGGACGCAAATTGCTCTCGGTGATATAGGTATGTTCCCCGTCGCTCAACAGGATCAATACTTTTCGCAAGTGAGGCGCTGCTTGGAGACGGATCAAACCCTCCGCCACAGCATCGCCGATATTTGTCCCAGCATCTATCCCTGCTTTGGGTTCCAATCGTTCCACTTGCTGCTTTAGGACGGACGTATGATTAAAGGTCAATGGGCAGACGGTTTGGGGTATTGCGGCAAACGTGACCAGACCGATGGCATCCGAGGAACGACCGGGAAAATGGACTCCTTCGGGTGTCTCACCTCCGAAAACAAACAGCAGAAAGACCCGCCGAACAGCCTCCAGGCGGCTGATCTCCGTTCCATCGGACGACCATTTCACCGGCTCGTTCATACTGCCACTGACATCCAATACCATCATCATGGCAATCCCTTCCGCTGGGAGCCGGGTCCGTTCATCGGGACGGCGTGGACCGGCGCAAGCGGCGACCAGCAACAGACCCACAGCCATTCGGCCCCACAATCCAACCCAACGGCTGATCCTGGTCCGGCGACCGCATAGCCCCTGGAACAGCCCCACCTCGCTATAACAAACTGCCCCTCGACGTCGGCGATACCACACCCACACCGCCAGGATGACAAGCGGAGTCATTAACCATGCTTGCGGCCAAGCAAATTGCATAAATCCCCTTCGAGGTGGAAAGTCTTTGTTCTCTCTATCCCTGCAATCTCTTCATGGAATTGTACACTATCATCAGGTCCAGTGACGCCCACACAAGCGGTGCCCTGTCACTAAGGGTAGTGTCCATATGTAGATACTGCGAGAACTCCTCATGACCATGCCAGAGCGTGCTTCACGCCCTACCAGCTTTCCTCTCAGCCTGACAGATGAAGTTTCCACCACTGATTGGCATGTTGATCCTGTTTGTGGGATGCAGGTAGATTCCCAGCACTGCGCGGCACGAGTTCTGTATCAGGAACGGACCTATTACTTCTGCTCAACACACTGTGCCCAGAAATTCCAGGCTCAGCCGGAACGTTACCTCCGCGGTTCCTCCCTGGAAAGCTGCTGCACCTTGGCACCTGCCCACCCACCGGGGTTTCCGTCCGCACACTACACTTGCCCGATGCACCCGGAGATTACGCAGAAGTCTCCTGGTGCCTGTCCACTCTGCGGAATGGCACTCGAAGCTGCATTCCCGGTACTTGAAGAGACACATGAAAAGGTGGAAACCCTACGCCTGCGACGGCTCACATTTCGGGCCGCCGCACTGTCGATCCCAGTGGTGCTCCTGGCGATGGGGCCGATGCTCATCGGCTCTCATGGATCCGACAGTTTTCACAAACTCAGTCTGATCGTGCAAGGGATACTGAGTACCGCCGTCGTATTTGGTTGCGGACGTCTCATATTCGCTCGGGCTTGGGAAGGTGCCCGACACCGTACCATGAACATGTTCACCCTGATCGCCCTCGGTGTCGGAGCAGCGTGGATTTATAGTGTCCTGGCACTCCTGTTTCCTGTCATGTTTCCTCATTCTTTGCGGGATGAGCAGGGAGGTTTGCCTGTTTATTTCGAAGCCGCTGCAGTGATCGTAACGCTGGTACTTTTGGGACAATGGCTGGAAGCTCGGGGTCGATTTCAAACCGGCGAAGCCCTCCGCAGCCTGCTCCGAATGAAGCCATTGACCGCCCATCGTCTTCAACCTGATGGAACCGAGCAGGAAGTGCCCGTATCCGTAATACAAGTCGGGGATCGCTTACGCATCCGCCCGGGAGATCGCATTCCCACCGATGGCATCGTGCGGGAAGGGCAAAGTGCCGTGGATGAGTCCCTATTGACCGGTGAAGCCATGCCGGTTGAGAAAAACCCTGGTGATCCGGTCTTTGCCGGGACACTCAACGCTGACGGAGTATTGATCCTTGAGGCGACACGGGTAGGCTTCGATACCATGCTGGCCCGGATCATTCAGTTGGTTGCTCAGGCTCAGCGGAGTCGTGCCCCCGTGCAGCAACTGGCGGATCGGGTCGCCACTTACTTTGTTCCGGCTGTTCTCGTCATAGCCCTGCTTACCGCAGTTGCCTGGTGGGTTCTGGCACCTCAGGCGGGCCTCCCGACGGCTTTGCTGCATGCCATGGCTGTGCTGGTCATTGCCTGTCCCTGTGCTTTGGGACTGGCTACCCCTCTGGCTATCACAGTCGGTGTAGGTCGGGCTGCCACGGTGGGCATTCTCTTCCGCTCGGCGGATGCCTTAGAGCAGCTTGCTCGAGTGGATACCCTCGTTCTGGACAAAACAGGAACCCTGACGGAAGGACGTCCGCGTGTGACCGAAATCGTAGTGGATCCCCCTACTTTGGAAACGGACGTTCTCCGTTGGGCTGCGGCTGTGGAACACAACAGCACCCATCCCCTGGCCCACGCCATCACGCAAGCTGCACACGAGCGCGGGTTGACTCTACCTCCCGTGGATGAGTTCCTGTCGGTACCGGGACGGGGTCTGCGGGCACGCGTGGAGGGCAAAACTGTCGTCCTCGGCACAGCCCAGTGGGTCCAGGATTATGCCCTCATTCCCCCTCAATACCTGAAGCGGGCAGAGGACCTGCGCCAGCAAGGGGCCACAGTCGTCTTCTGCGCGGTGGAGAAGGCATGCGTGGCCCTGTTGGCAACCCGCGATCCTTTGCGTTCGGATGCCGCGGATATCGTGCAAAAATTGCGTGCGGATGGCCTGCGACTGATCCTGGCCACGGGGGATGAAGCACGCACGGCAGAAGCGGTGGCGCAAGCTGTCCAGATCACCGAAGTTCATGCTGCCATGCTGCCGGAAGATAAACTCGCCCTGATCCAACGCTTGCAACAACAAGGGCACAAAGTAGCGATGGCCGGAGACGGAATCAATGACGCTCCTGCCCTCAGCGCAGCCGATGTGGGAATCGCCTTGGGACACGGAGCGGAAGTCGCCTGGGAAGCGGCTCCTGTGGTGCTGATCCACGGTGATCTTGCCGGTATCCTCCGGGCACGCCACCTCAGTCGTGCGACTTTCCGTATCATTCGCCAGAATCTGACCTTCGCTTTTGCATACAACATCCTGGGCATTCCTCTAGCGGCGGGTCTGTTTTATCCGTTCTTGGGTCTGTCTCTTCATCCGATGTTTGCAGCGTTGGCCATGAGTTTGAGTTCCGTTTCGGTAGTGACCAACGCCCTACGGTTGCGGAACGCTAGGGAATAAGCACCGTGCCAACCGCTTTTCGCCTTCCCCCATTGCCAACATCCTCACCTGCTGACATGGCCAACATTGGGCTAACTGGGTCGGATATTATCTGGATGGCCAGAGAGTTGCACCCCTCGGCAGCTTTACCCTGGGGTCAACTAGTTACGGAGTAACTCTTCACCTACAATAGCCTCGTAAGATTTCGGTTCACCCTTCACTCCGCTTGGGAGGATTGCTCATGGCCCTGACCGAATCAACCATGGCTCCCCTAGGAATGCCTGCGCCGGATTTCCGACTCCCCGATACCGACGGGAAAATGGTCTCGTTATCGGATTTCGCCCAGGCTCCTGCTCTGCTCGTCGCCTTCATCTGCAACCACTGCCCCTATGTCAAGCACATTCAGAAAGCGTTCGCAGAGCTGGCCAAGGAATATCAAGCCAAGGGGGTCGCCATTGTGGCCATCAATAGCAACGATCCGGTGGCCTATCCGGAAGATTCGCCTGCAAGAATGAAGGAGGAAAAGGAGCGGGCCGGCTACACCTTCCCCTACCTGTTCGATGAAACTCAGGAAGTGGCACGTGCCTATCACGCAGCCTGTACCCCGGATTTTTTCCTCTTCGACAAGGAACGCAAGCTGGTCTATCGAGGTCAGATGGACGATAGTCGCCCCGGTAATGGCAAGCCCAATGATGGCGGTGACCTTCGTGCCGCAATGGACGCTGTCCTCGCTGGCCAGAAACCCTCACCAAATCAGAAACCGAGTATTGGCTGTAACATCAAATGGCGGAATCGATGATATTAGGCTATGGCGATCCCCCTGAACTCGATTAAGCTTATCGAGTTGTAACTGAAGCCCGACCATGTTACGATGGGTGGGTGTGCTGCTTAGACTTCCGCAAAGGACGATTGCATTGCTCCCCACACGTTGCCCATAGCCCTCGGATCAAACACGAATCCTTCAACCACTACCACAATGGAGAATGATTATGTTCCAAGCCATTCTTGCCAGTGGGTTGTTCCTCAATGTCACTCTGGCTGTTGCCCAAGACGAGTCAACCCCGCTCGGCTTGACTTCCCCGGCGAACGCCCAGGAACGAACTCAAGCAAACGCTCAGGAACCCACTCAACCCGAAGGTAAACATCTCCTCCAGTGGAAATTACGCGAGGGAGATACATTCTACGTGGTTCAGGATACCAAAATGCAGCAATCGATGTCCTTCATGGGACAGGACATTGACATGAATATCAAGACTCAAACGGTGCTCCGCTATCGGGTCAAGAAGGTCCAGAAAAATGCCACCGTCGTAGAAATGACTTTCCTTCGGCAAAAGATGGAGATGGATGGCCCAGTCCCAGTTCCTGGCGCTGATTTCGGCGAAAAACTCAAAAACCTGACCTTTACCTTCACCGTGGATGATAAATGGAATGTCGTCAAGTTCGAAGGGTATGACAAATTCCTTGAGGCTATTGCGGGCGAAGACCCGATGTTAGCGACCATGCTCCGCACAGTTCTGCCGGAGTCCGTGGTAAAGCAATCATTCGGCCAAACATTCTCCCTTGCCCCGGATAAACCATTAGCCGTGGGGGATACGTGGCAGCGCAAAGAAAAAATGCCCCTCGGACCCCTCGGAAGTTTCGAGGTCAACACTCGTTACAAACTTGATGAAGTGCGGGGTTCCCTCGCCCGACTCTCCATCGCGGGTGACATGAAATGGTCTGGTGGCGACGATGGCATGGCTCCCAAACTCCCCTTCAAGATCTCAGAGGCTAACATTCGAACCGACAAGTTCGACGGATTCGTTACCTTTGATCTCACCAAGGGACGCTTGGAAAGCTCGCAAATGAAGATGAATCTCAAGGGGACACTTACCTTGGCAATCGCAGATCAAAAGGTAGAGATGGATATCAAACAGCAAATGCATATGGAGATGAAAGTCGTGGACAGGAACCCCGTGACCGACTGATGAATGGACTGAAGGTGAATAGAAGCGTCTGCTAAGGGATTTCCATCTTCCCTTTGGATATGACTTCAATCCTAGCCTTTCCCTTTCACTGGCCCATGAGGGTGGTTCCATGGACCTGCTCCACCCTCACGGTGGTCTTCTTGGTTCACCCCCTTGGCTGAAGTGCCATTCGATCAATCCCGCACCCAAAGCCTTTGGCGTAGCGCCTCGCGATTGCGCCGGAAGATACCGGGGGTAACATTCGGCGGAGGGCTCACCGTCACAGTGGATAGCCCGAACGTCTTCTTGACCCGTTCCAAAAAGCGGTCAAAAAAAGTCTGATCACCATATCCTTGTACAGGCGTAACTAACTGTTTCGGATCCAAACCAGCAGCTACCAGAGGATCCACAGGCCGACGCGGATCGTAAGGAACCATAAGCGGCGAATGTACCGGCAAACCCACGGGTACCCCAACGCGCGGTAACGCTTGGGGTTGAGGTAAGGGCGGGGAAAAATGATAGCTTGTGGCGATGACTTGGCCGGGTAAGCCAGGAGTGGGTATCCCCACTCCTGGTGATGGAGGTGGTGGGACCGTCGGTGAAACCAATGGGCCGCTTCCCGAGGGTATAGTCGGTACTCCGCCACCAGTTGGCATCCCGCCGCTCGTTTGACCCCACCCGCTGCACACCATCCCCAACACTCCCGCGACGGTCCATGCCCAACACCATTTCATCGCAACCCCCTTTGTAACCAGGTTGTTACCGTCCCCCCTTCGTCGAGCGGGGTCACCCTTTCCCTGTCGCAGCCCAACCATTTTTGCGGAATATTCCCGAAGGATTGTGACCGTTGTCTGTACCATGAGGAGCCACGGTACAACAGTCCTGCTCCAGGCATGGGATTCCCCGGTGCCGATGTATGCCATTGGGCATTGGCACTGTCAAGGGGTTTGCGGATTTTTGCTCAGGCGAAAAGCCCACTTGCAGACCTCGCTTAGCGTGCGAGGGAACCGGAGGAATCTTTATAAGGCTTGAAGGGAGAGGCATCGAGGGTCAGCAATTGCCCACCGCCTAGGTTTGTCCAGGCGTACAAGGCAGTACCACCATCAGCGGAAGCACCGAGTTTCAATACCCGTTCCGTACCATCGCTGAACTTGAGCGTGATAACCAGATATTCCTTGGTATCCTCCAGGCCGTATTCGGGTTTGTCTGGTCCATCGAGGAAGTTTTTGACTTTGGTTTTGCTCAGCAGATCGAGGAACGCTTGCAATTTCGCAGGATCAAGTGCGTAACCCGCTGGGGTGGGCGGGGACTGAATGGTCCAGCTTCCTTCTTTGCCTCTGGTGAATTGGAGCTCGGTCAGGAAACCCGCTTTACCCCAACCTTTGAGATGCACCGATACGACTTGAGTTACGTCAAATTGCAAGAGGGATTTATCCCGCAAGTCCGAACTGAGGAAGCGGTCCATCAACAGTTTGGGTACTGTGAATACGATCGCCTTACCGCCCTGACGGGCGAAGACATACCCCGGATCTGCCGTGGCTTTGCCGAATTCGTAGGTCCGTTCCTTGTCTTCGCCACTTTGTAGGTGAACAACCACTTTCAATTGTGGCTGGGGAGCCAGGCCATATTCTTTGAGCTGATCCTCAGAGGGTGTTTCATTGATATAGCGGGAGACGGACTGGGTCGTACCCAAGAGTCGCAGCAATTCCTCGACGGTTTCCGTGTCAGCGGATTGTCCCTTCCGGTTGTCGGGCGCCGCGAAGGTCCAGCGGTATTTGTTAGTGCCGGTATCTGGCTTGTCGGAGCGGGTCAGTTCATACTGGACGCCGCCGCTGACACTGAGCTTGACCACCGCATCCGCACCGAATGTTTTCAAACTGGGATCGAGCAAATCGAGGCGGGTCTTTTGCAGGGTCGAGACCAAGTCCACCAGAGAATCCCCGGCCGTGGCGAGTTTGACTTTTTCCGGCAAGAGGTAATCGCTACTGGTTCCATCCGGGAGGATGCGACGCACATACACCGCATCCCCTTCTTTCTTGCCGATTTTGAGGATGATGGGTTTGGCGTTGTCCTTAAGTTTGGGTTCCGTTTTTGCATCGGATGTGGACGTGAAGGCATCGGCCCACACTTTGATCTCCAATTGTAAGGCTGGTCCGGTGAAATGAGCATCGTTGGCAGGGGGAAACGATCGGATGATGCGCCGTTCGCAGAGCAGATCGAGCATGCGTTGGACCGCTGTGGTGTTAACAGCCTGGGGTTCCATCGGCGTCGGCGGACCGAACAATTTCCACTCCGGCGGCGTGCCCACTTTCCGAAGGGTCACACCCGTGGACAAATCGAGGCCATCGATCCGGACGCGGTCCACCGTGAGCAGATTACGATCCCGAAGGGGATCAGGATTCTGAATCAAGTTGGCCAGACCGCTCACATTAGCACCGCCAACCCGGATGATCCCGGGTTGCCCTTCAACACGTACCCACCGCTTCACCTCAGCCGCGGATAAGGGAGCGTCTTTCTGGTCGGCCTTC